>ENA-UPTB01000654-UPTB01000654.1-human-gut-metagenome-genome-assembly--contig:-NODE-654-length-35859-cov-31.000783_pt1 | contig 35859 bp, 28 predicted proteins | sample MGYA00250046_ERZ773369 | MGnify/ENA primary metagenome ERZ773369 (study PRJEB29103, sample SAMN06111938) | human gut metagenome | biome: human gut; feature: ankylosing spondylitis patient; material... | reverse complement strand
GGCGCGCAGATTAAAAACAGCACCACGAACGATGTGCGCAAGGCACTCATCCGCGTGCTGGACGAAAAGCTTTCCGAAGCGACGAAAAAGAATAACTAATGCGGCAAAGCGGCGCGAAGCCGTTTGACTGCTTTAGCGATAGATTTAAACGATAGGAGATACGACCATGAAAGTTGTACTTTTAGCAGATGTAAAAGGTGTAGGCAAAAAAGGCGAGCTCATCAATGCAGCAGAAGGCTACGCACGCAATTTCCTGCTGCCGCGCAAGCTTGCAAAGGAAGCGAACGCACAGGTGATGAACGAGCTGAAAAACGCCGAGGCCTCCAAGGCATATAAAGTGAAAACCGAGACCGAAGAAGCGCAGCGTATTGCGGAAGCTTTGAAGGACAAGACCGTCCGCATCACCGCAAAGGCGGGCCAAGGCGGCAGACTGTTCGGCTCCGTCACCGCAAAGGAGATTGCGCAGGAGATTAAAAAGCAGTACGGCTTCGACATCGACAAGCGCAAGATCCACCTCGACACCGACATCAAGGCGTTCGGCGGCTATCACATTGAGGTGAAGCTCTATAACGGCATCACCGCGAAGCTGGCGGTATCGGTGACCGAAGCACAGTAAAAGTCCGATTCCCTTGATGCGCAGCATTAAATTTTGCAATGACTAAAAGTCGTTTACGAATAGAAAATCGTTTTCACTTTGAAGTAATTTCACTCAAAAAAGGGTGGTAAAAATGCCGGAAGATAATTTTCAACTGAATATTCCCGGCGTGAAACCCGTTAGTAAGGAATACAATAAATTTCTCGTATCTCTCTGTGGTGTAATGCGTTCCATTTGTCCCTTACTTTGTTCTTCCAAGTCTCCTTTACCCGGACATAGCCAAACAAATGCTGTATTATTATCTGTATTGTTCAAATATTCATCAATATATTTAATCAGAATAATTGTCTTTCCAGCACCGGTGGGAGCCTTGACAGTAATCACTTTCTTGCTATATCGTTCTACCGTCTTTTGAATCAGAAAATTTACACAATCATTCTGAAATTCAAAGTCTTTTATCCCTTTTACCATAGTTCCCCTGCCTCTCTTAATTCAAAATTAAAATAATAATCAGGTATGATGTAGGTATCAACACTTCCAAATAGTACCTCTTGCGATGCGGTCAACAACACATCCTGAGAAACATAAATTGCTTTTATATCAGTGTATTCATTCCATTTTCTCTCCAATTCGTCAGCCTCATCATCACTTATAATCATAATATAAGAATCATCATCAATTCTGACTCCATGTTCCAATTGAATCATTTCAGCTACATGGTTCATCAAGGAATCTGCTAAATATTCCTCATTTTTAGGCACAAAATTAGTATGATAATACTTTAAATTTGCAGGTATTCCTTCGGAGTATTCGCTTCCATCTTGTCTTTGCCCTGTTATAACCGTTTTAATTCTTTGATAGGTTATTTCTTCACAAATATTATTTTCATTATTGGTACAGAGAATAAACTTACGTTGTCCTCCATCTTCCTTATTCAGTTCCAAAACGGCTTGCGCTGTAGTTCCCGAACCAGCAAAAAAATCAAGTACAACTGAATTTTTACTTGGTGAAAATTTCAAAAAAAACTTAATCAAATCAACTGGCTTAGGATTATCAAAAATATTTGTTTTTTTAAAAATATTTTTTAATTCTGATGCCCCATCGGATGTTGTACCATATTCTGTAATAAGTGATCTAGGCTTATATCCTTCTGGTTGACGTTGCTTAAAATGAACCGTCCATTTACCCTTTATTTTTACAATTCTAGCCTCTCCTTGCTCCAAATCAGATAAAAACCGACTTTCTGATCTTAACCAACTTATTGGTTCCCCATTTTCATCTTTCTCTAGAATAGTTCCATCAGGACAAGTAATAGGATAATACTGTTTTCCTGATTTCCTTCTAAATGTATCCCAAAAAAACCTACCCTTTGCATCTTTTTCTTTATATCTTGAAACATACTCATCCCCATATGGAACAAATATATTATTTAATTTTTCTTTATCCTTTGCATAGAACAAAATATATTCATGCTCTGTAGCCACATGCCGTGAATCATTTCCTCCACCCTTCTTTTTCTGCCAAATTAAGGATGTTATATAATTTCTTTCTCCTAAAATTGAATCGCATAATAATTTGAGTTGTGCAAATTCATTATCATCAATACTTATAAACAGCATTCCTTGTGTTGATAGTAATTGGTGCACTAACTTAATTCTTTCAGCCATAAATGATAACCATTTACTATGTTTAAAAGTATCTTCATATACAACCTGTGTATCATTATAAACAAAATCTCTATTCCCCGTATTATATGGCGGATCAATATAAATAACATCTACTTTTCCTCTATGTGTTTTCTCAAGCAAATATAAACTATGCAAATTATCCCCTTCCAACAGGAAATTATAGTCCTCGCCCGGTGCCGTACATATTTCGCGTTCTTTTACTTCCGTAAAAACCGGAATATTATCACGCATCATTACATCAACGGCTTCCTCATGCTCTTCCCACACAAGTCCATAGCGTTTTGATACCAGTTCTTTTTCTATTTGATTAATTGCAATCAAAGACTCATCATCGCTATGCTGCTCTTTTAAGGTTTCCAAAAACTCTATCATTTTATCCCGACGGATTTTAGATAAATTGCTCATACGTTTCTCCTGTTCTATACTTCATATTCCTGTTTTTCCTTTTTACTCAAACACAAATAGTTCAAGTAACACTTCTGACATTTTTCCTTGCTACATTTTCGTGACAAATCATTGTTTCGGATATTTGAAGCAGCATCTCTGATATCACAACTTACATTCTCAAGCAATCCTTCAGTTACTCTCTGACGTTCACTTTCAGAATTATCCAAATTATAGATTTCCAAATAATCCGCAGTTTCCCCAGTTAGTTTTTGATAGCCCAATGCATATATTTTTAACTGTTCTGCATTAATACACTCTGTAACTTCTCGACTGGCCGTTTTAAAATCGACGATATAAGTTTTCTCTTCACCGGATATTTCTCGACGTTTTACCAAGTCAATTCGTCCATTTACCTTTATTCCATCTCCCATATCCAGTTCAATATTAGCTTCCGCCATTGTTATATTTGCAAAATCATCCTGATTTTTAGTTACATATCCGGCTATGGATTTTTTTGCACCTTCCAACATATTGTCTTGTAGCTTTGGATTTGCATAAGGTAAGTAAAAGCTGTCATTCACAATCTGTTCAATATCCTCAGATGACAATGTTTCTCCACTTAAGAATCTTCTATGTATGTTCATAACGATCTCATGCATTGCCTTACCATACCCTAACGCCGGTACAATAGGTTGTACAAATCCGTAAAACATGGACAACTTAAAACGATATGCACAGTCAAAGTAATCCTGTAATATAGAAAAATTAAGATTGAGTGGGGCTGCATCCTCACTCATAGGAGGAATATGGTCACCTGTATATACCATTTTTTCATCAAAGCCAAGCATATAGGGAGATTCTTTCGCTTCTACCATAAACTCTGATACTTTCTTTTCTCTTGCATTTCCAGGAGATCTGGTTAGGAATAAAAACTTCTTTGCGCGTGTAATAGCAACATAAAATAATTTACGTTCCTCTTCTACACCTCCTGCAAATCGATCTGCATTTGGAATCCAATCCTTTTCTATCACATGCCAAATGTTCTTACCTCCCATCTTTGCTGACGGAAAGTTATTATGATTCATCTGTGGAATAAAGACCGCAGTAAACTCCAGTCCTTTGGATTGATGCACTGTCATAATATTCACCGCATCCGGTCTAATATATGTATTCGCAATATGTCCTTCTGGATAATATCCATCTGCGGTGTATTTTAAGAAATTGCAAAAGCTACTAAGCTTATTAGCCGGTATTGTGGTGTAATAAATCGTTTCAAAATCATTAATTACCTGACTAAACTTTCCTAAATTATATAAAATAATCTCTGATGAATTGCTCTCATCTACAATTGATATTCTACGTAAAAAATCATGATATACCTTTTGTAATACAAACTCTCCATAGAATTTTTTGGATTTTACATCAATTACATTCAGCGTAGCAATTGCGTCTGCTATTTCCTTTTCATCTAAATCATAATCTATATTTTTCCAAAGCTGAAATAATTCCATCATTCCGATTGTACCGGCAAGATAATCAAATATTCCCTTTGCCGCCTGACATTCGGCAGTGCTAAACAATTCATTTACGCCTTCAATAATGTATGGTATCTCATACTCGTCAAACATTTTGGCAATATCCGGTCCATGCTTACGTTTTCGAAGCAGGACAGCCATCTCAGAGTATTTAACACCCGAATCATGTAATGCCTTTATACGCTTCGCGATGAATTCATATTCTTCATCGCACTCATCAAACTCCCTATAAACCGTATCGCCTTCTTCATATTTTATGAGTTTTCCTGATTCCATTACCTTCGGTAAGCGCTTTTCATTATTTACAATAACACGCTTTCCAATATCGACAATCGCTTCTGAACTCCTATAATCTGTTCCCAAAACAATATACTTATTGATTCCATATCTTTCTCTAAAAGTGAGTATATTCTCCGGATCACTTCCTCTAAACTGATAAATCGTCTGATCATCATCACCAACTATGCACAGATTACATCCACCTTGTTTGATAAAGCGAATCAACCTTTCCTGTATTGGATTTGTATCCTGATACTCATCTACTGTCAGATACTTTATCTTACTTAAGATGATATCTGCGAAATCCTTATTGTTCTCCAACTGATTAAGCATCTCCTGCATAATCAAAGAATAGTCAAAATAATTCTTTCTATAGAATGTGTCTTTGTATTTATCAACTGCAGCTCTTGTTTTTTCATCCCACTTGTCTCTTTCAAACCAATTTTCATTTAATGTACTAATTACACTCAAGAATAAATTGGTCTCTGTATATATTTTCAACCCCAAATCCGGCATACCACAGAAGTTATAATTTTTCTCAATATATAGCTTCGTCTTAATTTCATCTAAAACTGTAAATTTCTGGAACTGAACAATATATTCCTGTAACATCTTCAAGCAGAAACCATGTATTGTACCAATATACATATTGGCAAAGCCCTTCGTATTTCCCAACACTGCTTCACCATATTTATAAACCCTGCTCTTTAATTCTTCTGCTGCTTTCTCCGTAAATGTAAATGCAACAATATTCTCAGGCAAAATATCTGGATTTGATTTTAAAATATTAATTATTCTACGGGTAACAACACCGGTTTTACCGGCACCTGCACACGCAATAATTTCTAAGTCCTCATCAATAGTTTTTACCGCTTCAATCTGATTATCAGACAGATTTTCAAACAAATCCATTGGTTTTCCTCCTTGCCAAGTCTAAAAATATTAAAGACTATTTATTCAACATATAAGTATACAGGAAATGGTGTCCAAAAATCCGGACTCAATCCTTTACATACTCTATAATATCCCCATAGTCCACATCAAGCGTCTTGCAAATCTTGCCCAGCACACCCAATGTCACTTCTTCATCTCTCCTAAGCTTCGTCATTGTATTAGGTGCTATTGCTGCCTGTTTCCTCAAATCCGCTTTGCTCATTTTTCTATCCACTAATAACTTCCATAATCTGTTGTATGATACAGCCATAATGTGTCCTCCATCATGCATCAAAAACTTAAAAAAATCCACTAAACATTATATCACAACCATTCTATACCTTCAAGAAACTTTCGCACAACCTTGCGAGGTGCCCAACGTGCAATTTCTGCATTATTTCAGCTCCATTTTCGCTATTTTCCGCTGTTTAATCTCTTACTTGTGCAAAACAAAATTCCACCTACTCCTTATTACTCATTTCTCAGTTATTCTTCTTGCCACTCACCAGTCCTTCGCCAGATACGCACTTTGTGCTCACAGGTCCCCTCGTGCATTCAGTCAGGGTGCAAAGCCCCTAAACCCCTGTTTCCATATAGGTGCTCCATATTTTGGAGCCACTACAAAATTATCAAAATATCTGTCATCTGATGGTACTCCACTTTGGGGAGCCATTTTTACAAAAGTGCTCCAAAAAGTGGAGTACCTATGTTATATCCAAAGGGTTTTAGGGATTTTTCCCTAGCCAGTGCAGCATTTTGCCCCGGATATCCAAAATGCGTATCTGGCAAAAGACACCTCTAAACTTATCTGCATCATTTTACGACATAGGAATACCATTTCAGCAAATAGCAAAACCTACTGAATTTCTCCAGTCGGTCCTACTCCCACTTATCTTTCTACCATACACTCAAGTCATCCAACGCATCCAGCCACACCTGCATCTCCCCACTAAGCATTAACCTCACATACTCCACCGGGTCATCTATCGCCAGTGCATCCATCCGTCCTTGGGAGTTTGGAGTGGTCCGAAGACCACTCTCCCACTTCCCACAATCCAGACTTATGATGCAGTTGATATCATAGTGAATGACATTCACTGTGTTATTCTGCTTGTTGTAAAATCCTCTTATCATTCTCATGACCAGCCACCTGCCTTTCGAAACCGCATCTCTGTAACCATATCCACCAGATTGCTTTCCAGTTTCCCGGTAGCCTCCGCATTGAGTAAATCTGCCACCTGCTTCTGCTTATTCGGATAAAGGTGTCCGTAGATATTCATGGTCGTATTCACGGAATCATGTCCCACCCGCTGGGCGATGACCAACGGCTGCATCCCCTTCTCTATTAACAAAGCAATGTGCGAATGACGAAGATCATGAACGCGGATAGGCTTTAGCTTAGCCTGCTCCGTCTTTTGCTTCATCTTCTTCTGAATTGCCCTGTCCGTAATTGGGAAGATTCTATCCTCCGTTGTCAATCCATATTGCCTGTCCACAAAATCCTTCATCTCCTCTGCAAGAAACTTCGGAATCGTAATCTTGCGATTAGAACTCTCTGTCTTTGGTGGTGTAATATAATCTGTCTGATTTCTCCTGTAATAAGTCTTGGAGATGTTCACCGTTCCGTTTTCAAAATCAATATCCTGACTGGTAAGTGCCAGTAGCTCCCCTACCCTGCATCCAAGCCAGAATAACATCTGAAAGATAATCCGATACATCTCCTCATCCGAACTAAAACCTTGAATAAACTGTTCGTACTCATCCTTGGTCCAGAAGTTCAACTCCTTAGCATTCGGACGCCCCATTTTATCCACCTTCTTGCAGGGATTATCTTTCAAATCATAGAACTTCTCTGCGTGGTTAAAAAGTGCTGTCATCTGGTTCTGTATCATTCTCAGATACGTTGGCTTGTAATCCCGATTCAAAAGTGCATTCTGCCACTTGATAATATCCACCGCAGTAATCTCATTCATCTGCTTTTCACCAAAGTAAGGAATGATCTTAGTTTCAAATAGTGTCCGCTTTGTCATTATGAAACGCTCCTTCAGTCTCGGTGCCTTATCCTCAAAGTACACTTCCACAAAGGAAGCAAACTTCATATCCATGCTGGCACTCTGCTTCTGTAAAAAATCACGTTCCCACTGCTGGGCATCCTTCTTGGTAGCAAATCCACGTTTCATCTTGGACTTACTCTCTCCAAGCCAATCCTTATAGTTGCACTTACAAAACCAGGTATTTCGTTTCTCGTCCTTATAAACCGGCATACTCATTACCTCTCTTTCTTGTAGTCGCCACACCCGGCATTATTCCGGGTATGGCTTATTCAGTTATCAAAGTTCATCTATTGCGCTTCGCCATATCCGTAGCACTTCTTTTCGAAGTAGGCTCTCGGAACGGAACCTGCCTTGGTAAAGTAACCCTGTGCTTTCAGTTCTTTATTCCATCCACGGATAACTACGTAAGCGGTTGATTCTGCAATTCCCAGAAGCCCTGCGACTTCCTTAGCAGATAAATAGCGATTCGTCATACTCCTTCCTCCTTTCCACTAAAACTTATGTACGCTCTTGCACATGACACTCACCTCCCGTTATCTAATTAGTAACTATATTGTTACTGTTTGTTTTTGATTGTATAGTAACATATATGTTTCTGCCAAGAGATGAGCGAAAAATATTTATCACTTATAAAAAATACTTCTTTTTATAGAGTTTACATTCCCATATCCACGGCTCTGCATTCTGTCCTGAATTGTAGACTTTTTTACTGCCATACAGTAACATTTATGTTATTGTATTATCAGAAACGATATTGTTACTATGTAATTGGAAGGAGTTATACGATGGCTATTGGTGAACGAATAAAACGAATCAGAACTTTCCGTAAACTGACACAAGCTCAGCTTGGCGAAGCTGTTGGCTTATCCGACGTACGAATCCGTCAGTACGAAATCGGCAACCGCACACCCAAGGAAGATATGATACAAGAGCTGGCAAAAGCCCTAAACTGTAATTACCGCTCCATCTACGAGCCTTCCCTCTACGCAGCGGAAGATGTAATGTATGCTCTCTTTGAATTGGATGAACATTACAATATGCCCCTCTACGAAGTTGCAAATCCCGAAGACCCTACCGAGAAACATATCGCTGTTGGTTTTGATTATTCTTTGTTGGATGATTTCCTGAATACCTGGAAAAAGAAAAAAGAGGACCTAGCCTCCAGTAAAATTACCAAAGAAGAGTATTTTGAATGGAAGATTAACTGGCCTCACGCCAAAGATTAGAAACCCGTGTATCACACGCGTATCACAAGTCCATTTTGAGTAAAGAACTTAAAAAGGGCATTTTCTATGTTCGTTAATCTTTTCTAAGAAATGCAACCTCGCCTGACGGCTCGGTCGTGGCATTCGCCACAAAAGAAAAGCCACTAATACCAAAGGTCATGAGCAAGCTCACTCCCTTGGTTTTAGCGGCTTTCTTGCATTTCTCATTGCTAAAACGCAAAAAACCGCAACTCCTCATAAAATAAGGAATTGCGGCTTGTATTTAAGTTTCTATGATACGAAATCAAAGATTACTCAATGATTGTAGCAACACGTCCTGATCCTACAGTACGTCCACCCTCACGAATAGCGAAAGTAAGACCCTGGCTCATAGCGATTGGGTGAATCAGTTCGATTGTCATTTCTACGTTATCACCAGGCATGCACATCTCTGTACCTGCTGGAAGGTTACAAACACCTGTTACGTCAGTTGTTCTGAAGTAGAACTGTGGACGGTAGTTGTTGAAGAATGGTGTATGACGACCACCCTCGTCCTTAGTAAGAACGTAAACCTGAGCTGTGAACTTTGTATGACATGTGATTGAACCTGGCTTACAAAGAACCTGACCTCTTACGATATCTTCTCTCTTGATACCACGAAGAAGAGCACCGATGTTATCACCAGCCTGTCCTTCATCAAGGAGCTTTCTGAACATCTCGATACCTGTTACAGTTGTCTTCTGGATTTCTGGCTTAATACCAACGATTTCAACTTCATCATTTAAGTGGATAACACCAGCTTCTACTCTACCAGTAGCAACTGTACCACGACCTGTGATTGTGAATACGTCCTCTACAGGCATGATGAATGGCTTATCTGTATCTCTCTGAGGATCTGGAATGTATGAATCTATTGTGTCCATAAGTTCCATAATCTTATCTCCCCAAGGTCCCATTGGATCTTCAAGAGCCTTAAGAGCTGAACCCTTAACGATTGGGCAATCTGTGAAACCATACTCTTCAAGCTGTTCTGTAACTTCCATCTCTACAAGTTCGATAAGCTCGTCATCATCAACCATATCGCACTTATTTAAGAATACAACGATGTAAGGTACACCAACCTGACGTGAAAGTAAGATATGCTCCTTTGTCTGAGCCATAACACCATCAGTAGCAGCAACAACAAGGATAGCACCATCCATCTGAGCTGCACCAGTGATCATGTTCTTAACGTAGTCAGCATGTCCCGGACAGTCAACGTGTGCGTAATGTCTCTTCTCTGTCTCGTACTCAACGTGAGCTGTAGAGATAGTGATACCTCTTTCTCTCTCTTCTGGAGCCTTATCAATGTTAGCGAAATCAACAGCTGCGTTACCAGCTACTCTCTCTGAAAGAACTTTTGTGATAGCTGCTGTTAATGTTGTTTTACCATGGTCAACGTGACCGATTGTACCAATGTTACAATGTGGCTTACTTCTATTAAACTTTTCCTTTGCCATTTTTTAATATCCTCCTTAAATTTCGTACCCCTAAGGGCTATGCTTGGCTAAAACTCATTATATAGAATATATAAAAGATTTTCAACCTTTTTTTATCTCTTTATACCAGCAGGCACAAGGATTTTCAACCTTTTTACCTGCTGATATGATTTATTTTACTCTTTTAAGTCGAAAAGCACGGCAAAATGCCTTTCTGAGTTGTCAAACTATTATTTTGACTTTTCTGCAATAACCTTCTCCTGAACACTCTTTGGACACTGAGCGTATCTCTCAAAGAACATTGAGTAGTTACCACGTCCCTGTGTAGATGAACGAAGCTCTGTTGAGTAACCGAACATCTCTGCAAGTGGAACGAATGCTCTGACGATCTTACCACCGCCGATATCATCCATACCTTCGATCTGGCCTCTCTTAGCATTTAAGCTTCCGATTACATCACCTAAGTATTCCTCAGGCATTGTAACTTCAACCTTCATGATAGGCTCCAGAAGAACTGGGTTTGCCTTAGCCATAGCATCCTTGAAAGCCATAGAACCGGCGATGTGGAATGCCATTTCTGATGAATCGACTTCATGGTATGAACCATCGTATACATTTGCATGAACACCAAGTACCGGATATCCACCAAGAATACCAGCCTTAGCTGCTTCTTCGATACCTTCACCAACTGCCGGGATATATTCCTTAGGAATAGCACCACCAACAACTGTGGATTCGAACTTGAATGTCTCTTCACCGTTTGGATCCATTGGCTCGAACTTAACTTTACAGTGACCATACTGACCACGACCACCTGACTGCTTAGCATATTTGCTATCAACGTCAACAGCCTTGGTAAATGTCTCTTTGTAAGCAACCTGAGGTGCACCTACGTTAGCCTCAACCTTGAACTCACGAAGCAGACGGTCAACAATAACCTCAAGGTGAAGCTCACCCATACCGGCGATGATTGTCTGTCCTGTTTCTTTATCTGTATGTGCTCTGAATGTAGGATCTTCTTCAGCAAGCTTTGCAAGAGCCTCGCCCATCTTACCCTGATCATTCTTTGTCTTAGGCTCGATAGCAAGCTCGATAACTGGCTCTGGGAATTCCATTGACTCAAGGATAACCGGATGCTGCTCATCACAGATTGTATCACCAGTTGTTGTTACTTTGAAACCAACAGCAGCTGCGATATCACCAGCGTAAACCTTATCAATTTCCTTACGAGCATTTGCATGCATCTGTACGATACGTCCTACACGCTCTTTCTTGTCTTTTGTTGCATTTAATACATATGAACCTGAGTTCAATGTACCTGAATATACTCTGAAGAATGCTAACTTACCAACGAATGGGTCTGTCATGATCTTGAATGCCAATGCAGCAAATGGTTCTTCATCTGATGAATGACGTACTACATCATTTCCTTCAGGATCTACACCTGTGATATCAGGGATATCTGTAGGAGCTGGCATATATTCAATAACACCATCAAGCATCTTCTGAACACCCTTATTCTTGTATGCGGAACCAAGGAATACCGGAACTGCTTCACAAGCAATAGTTGCTCTACGAAGAACTTTCTTCATTTCGTCAATTGAAGGTTCTTCACCCTCAAGGTACATCATCATTAAGTCATCATCTAATTCGCAGATCTTCTCTACAAGGTTCTCATGCCATTTGTCAGCAAGCTCTTTTAAGTCATCAGGGATCGTTGTGATCTCGATGTCTTCACCCTTATCATCTTTATAATAGTATGCATCCATCTCAAATAAGTCGATCAGACCGATGAAATCGGATTCTTTACCGATAGGAATCTGAACTGGAATTGCATTCTTGCCCAGACGATCAATAATTGTCTGAACTGAGTAGAAAAAGTCAGCACCCATTTTATCCATCTTGTTGATGAATGCCATACGTGGAACGTTGTATGTGTCAGCCTGACGCCATACGTTTTCTGACTGAGGCTCTACACCAGCCTTTGCATCGAATACACCAACGGCGCCATCAAGTACACGAAGTGAACGCTCTACTTCTACAGTAAAGTCTACGTGACCTGGAGTATCAATGATGTTGATTCTGTGCTCTAAAGCACCAGCCTTTGGTTTGTGATGATCCTCTAATGTCCAGTGACAGGTTGTAGCAGCGGAAGTGATTGTAATACCTCTTTCCTGCTCCTGCTCCATCCAGTCCATAGTAGCTGTACCATCATGAGTATCACCGATTTTATAGTTAACACCGGTATAGTATAAGATTCTCTCTGTAAGAGTTGTCTTACCAGCATCGATATGAGCCATAATACCAATGTTTCTTGTTCTGTCCAATGGATATTCTCTTCCAGCCAACGGATTGTCCTCCTTTTATTATTCTGTAGACAGCACAGATTAGAATCTGTAGTGAGCAAACGCCTTGTTTGCTTCTGCCATCTTGTGCATATCTTCTTTTCTCTTTACAGATGCACCTGTGTTATTAGCTGCATCCATGATTTCTCTTGCAAGTCTTTCTTCCATGGTCTTTTCACTTCTGGCACGTGAAAATGTTGTTAACCAACGAAGTCCAAGAGCCTGTCTTCTATCTGGTCTTACATCGATAGGTACCTGATATGTTGCACCACCGATACGTCTTGCCTTAACCTCGAGTAATGGCATGATGTTGTTCATAGCCTCTTCAAATACCTCGATAGCGTCCTTACCAGTTTCAGTTGCGATACGGTCGAATGCACCGTAAACAATCTTCTGAGCAACACCCTTCTTACCATCTAACATTACGTTGTTGATAAGCTTGGTAACCACCTTGTTATTGTAAATTGGATCCGCTAATACGTCTCTCTTTGCGATATGTCCTTTACGTGGCACGGTTCTTCCCTCCTTAATATTTATTAATTCTTCGGTACTCACATTATAAAATGTGTTCGTGCTGTTATTTCCATCTCTTCTATCTATCTGATGTTTTCTGCATTATTATGCATCAACACCTTATCTCATAGCAAAAACATGGCCTAACCAGCACATTTTTTTGGAATGTTTCCAATAATACGGTTTTAATTACTTCTTAGCATCTTTTGGACGCTTAGCACCGTACTTAGAACGAGCCTGACGTCTCTTTGCAACACCTGCTGTATCAAGAGTACCTCTGATAATATGGTATCTTGTACCAGGTAAGTCCTTTACTCTACCACCACGGATAAGAACTACGCTATGCTCCTGAAGGTTGTGACCTTCACCTGGAATATAACTTGTAACTTCGATACCGTTTGATAAACGAACTCTGGCGATCTTTCTCAGAGCTGAGTTAGGCTTCTTAGGAGTAGCTGTCTTAACTGCTGTACAAACTCCTCTCTTCTGTGGAGAGCTTGTCTCAGTTGGCTTCTTCTTTAATGAGTTGAAACTTCTCTGAAGAGCTGGTGCAGTTGACTTCTTCTCTACTGTCTGTCTTCCCTTTCTAACTAACTGGTTAAATGTTGGCATGTTTTCACCTCCTACTTTCAAAATAAAAAATAATATAAGGCATACGTTCTCACGCATGCCTTACCATTATATATATTGAAATTATTCGTGTCAAGCACTTTTCAAATTTATTTATTCGTTATCAGATGTCTCTGCCTCTACAGATTCAAAGTCTGAAGCATTTTCTTCCGCCTCATCCTCTGCATCTGCATCGGCATCAACTGCATCTTCTAACTCTGTGCTTTCCAGATCATCTCCGAAGGCGATCTCGTCATCATCATCAAAGAAGTTGATCTCATCCATCTCTGTATCAAGCTTTACAGAACGATAACGCTTCATACCTGTACCTGCCGGAATCAGCTTACCGATAATAACGTTCTCTTTCAGACCATTAAGTGGATCTACCTTACTCTTAATAGCTGCATCTGTAAGAACCTTTGTTGTCTCCTGGAAGGATGCTGCTGACATGAAGGAATCTGTAGCAAGTGATGCCTTTGTAATACCAAGCATTACCTGTGAGCCTTCTGCCGGCTGTTTGCCTTCTGCGATGAGCTGCTCATTTGTATCTTCAAAATCAAGAACGTCAACCAGTGTTCCCGGAAGGTAGGATGAATCTCCGTTATCCTCGATCCTGATCTTCTTTAACATCTGACGAACAATGATCTCGATATGCTTATCATTGATATCAACACCCTGAAGTCTGTATACTCGCTGTACTTCACGAAGCATGTAATCCTGAACTGCACGGATACCTTTGATCTTTAAGATATCATGTGGATTAACAGAACCTTCTGTTAATTCATCACCGGCTTCCAGAACCTGATCGTCCAGAACCTTGATACGGGAACCATAAGGAATTAAGTATGCCTTTGATTCGCCTGTCTCGTCATTTGTGATAACAACTTCTCTCTTCTTCTTATTATCACGAAGCTGAACCTTACCGCCAAACTCTGCGATGATCGCAAGTCCCTTTGGCTTTCTTGCTTCGAACAACTCTTCTACTCTAGGAAGACCCTGTGTAATATCATCACCGGCAACACCACCAGTATGGAACGTTCTCATAGTAAGCTGTGTACCAGGCTCACCGATTGACTGAGCTGCGATGATTCCGGCAGCTTCACCAACCTGTACCGGCTGTCCGGTTGCCATGTTGGCACCGTAACATTTTGCACATACACCAAGGTGTGACTTACATGTCAGGATCGTTCTGATCTTAAGCTTTGCATCCTGTCTTGTAACACCTGTATCCGGATCAAGGAACGGAACACCGTTTGAATCTACACCCTGATTTACGATCAGAGCAGCTCTCTTTGGTGATACCATGTGGTTTGCCTTAACTAAAAGGTTACCATCTTTATCGTATACAGATTCTGCAAGGTAACGACCTGTAATTCTCTCCTGGAAGGATTCGATTACTTCTTTACCTTCCATGAATGCTTCTACTTCCATACCAGGAATTGCTTTTCCTGCACAACAATCTGTCTCGCGAATGATCAGATCCTGTGATACGTCAACCAGACGTCTGGTCAGATATCCTGAATCGGCTGTACGAAGTGCTGTATCGGACAGACCCTTACGAGCACCATGCGCTGAAATGAAATACTCCAGAACGTCAAGACCTTCACGGAAGTTTGACTTGATCGGAAGTTCGATCGTACGACCGGTTGTATCTGCCATCAGACCACGCATACCAGCCAGCTGTTTGATCTGCTGGTTAGATCCACGGGCACCGGAATCTGCCATCATGAAGATGTTGTTATATTTATCAAGTCCGTCCAGAAGGGCTTTTGTCAGAACCTTATCGGCTTCTTCCCAAACCTTAACAACAGCGAGGTATCTCTCCTCCTCTGTCATAAGACCACGTCTGAACATCTTTGTGATCTTGTCAACCTGAGTCTGAGCATCTGCAAGGATCTGCTTCTTCTCGTCTGGCACCTTCATATCTGAAATAGATACTGAAATAGCACCTCTGGTTGAATACTTGTAACCGATTGCCTTTACGTCATCCAAAACTTCAGCAGTCTTGGTTGCGCCATGTGTATTGATACATTTGTCAAGGATCGGCTTTAACTGTTTCTTACCAACATGGAAATCAATCTCAAGTTTCAGGATATTATCAGGATTTGTTCTATCAACATATCCAAGATCCTGAGGAATGATCTCGTTGAACAGCAAACGACCGAGTGTAGTATCGATGATACCTGTAACCTCTGTTCCGTCTTCTGTTGTAACAGTTCTTCTTACTTTTATCTTAGAATGGAGAGTGATCTCCTTATTCTCATATGCAAGCAGTGCTTCGTTCTTTGACTTGAAGAACTTGCCTTCTCCGATATCGCCATCCTTCTCCATTGTCAGATAGTAGATACCAAGGACCATATCCTGTGAAGGAACGGCAACCGGAGCACCATCTGAAGGCTTCAGAAGGTTATTCGGGGACAGGAGCAGGAATCTACATTCTGCCTGTGCCTCAACTGTAAGTGGAAGGTGAACAGCCATCTGGTCACCATCGAAATCGGCGTTGAACGCTGTACATACCAGTGGATGAAGCTTGATTGCCTTACCTTCTACAAGGATAGGCTCAAATGCCTGGATACCCAGTCTGTGAAGTGTAGGAGCACGGTTTAACATAACCGGATGCTCTTTGATTACATCCTCAAGTACATCCCAAACTTCCGGCTCAAGCTTTTCTACCATCTTCTTAGCAGCTTTAATGTTATTCGCTCTGCCGCTGGCTGTCAGTTCTTTCATAACAAATGGCTTGAATAATTCGATAGCCATTTCCTTTGGAAGACCACACTGATAGATCTTAAGTTCCGGTCCTACTACGATAACGGAACGTCCTGAATAGTCAACACGCTTACCAAGAAGGTTCTGACGGAAACGTCCCTGCTTACCCTTTAACATATCGGACAGAGACTTTAATGCTCTGTTACCCGGACCTGTTACAGGACGGCCTCTTCTACCATTATCAATTAACGCATCAACAGCTTCCTGAAGCATTCTCTTCTCGTTTCTGACAATGATGTCAGGAGCGTTCAGATCAAGAAGTCTTCTTAAGCGGTTATTTCTGTTGATAATTCTTCTATATAAGTCATTCAGGTCAGATGTAGCAAATCTGCCGCCATCCAACTGAACCATAGGTCTGATATCCGGTGGGATAACCGGAATAACATCCATGATCATCCACTCCGGCTTATTCTCAGAATTACGGAATGCTTCAACAACTTCCAGTCTCTTGATGATTCTGGCTCTCTTCTGTCCGCTTGAATTCTTAAGCTCAGCCTTTAATTCTTCGCTTTCTTTATCCAGATCGATTGCTCTTAAGAGCTCCTGAATGGACTCAGCACCCATTCCTGCACGGAAGGAGCCGTATCCGAAGTCCTCTTCAGCCTTTCTGTATTCCTGCTCTGTCAGAACTTGCTTATAAGTAAGCGGTGTGTCCTTTGGATCAAGAACGATATAAGATGCAAAGTATAATACCTTTTCAAGTACTCTTGGAGAAATATCAAGGATCAGTCCCATACGGCTAGGAATACCTTTGAAATACCAGATATGGGATACCGGTGCTGCAAGCTCGATATGACCCATACGCTCTCTACGAACGCTGGCCTTTGTAACCTCTACACCGCATCGATCACAGATAATACCTTTATATCTGATCTTCTTATATTTACCGCAATGACATTCCCAGTCCTTGCTAGGTCCAAATATTCTCTCGCAGAACAAACCGTCTTTTTCCGGTTTTAATGTTCTGTAGTTGATAGTCTCAGGTTTCTTAACCTCACCATGTGACCATTCTCTGATTTTTTCAGGAGATGCAAGTCCGATTCTAATTGCGTCAAAGCTTAAAGCCTGTTCCTGTTCTGGAGTTTCCATGTTAAATTCTGGCATCTTACAAAATCTCCTTTCTAAAATTCATCATCCGAGTTGCCATCATAGTCGTCATTGTAATCATCCAGATATTCTCCGTCTGATAATGATGTCAGCTCATCATTTTCATCTGTTCCGCTGAAGCCCGCTTCTTCAAATTCACGTCCATCAGCTTCCCGTTTATCATCATCGATCATGCTCTTAACATTCTCGTCATACGCTTCGATCGTCTCACCGAGATCAACCTCTGTCATATCGTCTTTTACAACTCTGACATCGAGACCAAGTGACTGGAATTCCTTCAGCAGTACCTTGAATGATTCAGGGATACCAGGTGTAGGAATATTCTCACCCTTAATGATCGCTTCATACGTCTTAACACGTCCGATTACATCATCCGACTTAACAGTCAGGATTTCCTGTAATGTATATGATGCACCGTATGCTTCCAGTGCCCAAACTTCCATCTCACCGAAACGCTGTCCACCGAACTGAGCTTTACCACCCAGAGGCTGCTGTGTAACTAATGAGTACGGACCGGTTGAACGTGCATGGATCTTATCATCAACCAGATGGTGGAGCTTAAGATAATGCATGTAACCGATTGTTACAGGGCTGTCAAATTCTTCACCGGTTCTACCGTCACGAAGCTGTACCTTACCGGTTCTGTCGATCGGAACGCCCTTCCATTCTTCTCTGTGGTCTCTGTTCTCATAGAGGTAATTCATTACTTCTTCCGAAACAGAGTCTTTATATTTCTCATAGAAATCTTCCCACTCGGTATTTGCATAATCATTCGCCATCTCAAGAGTATCCATGATATCAAACTCGTCTGCACCATCAAACACAGGAGTTGAAACCTTGAATCCGAGAACCTGTGAAGCAAGACCAAGATGGATTTCAAGAACCTGTCCGATATTCATACGTGAAGGAACGCCCAGTGGGTTCAACACGATATCGAGCGGACGACCATTTGGAAGGAATGGCATATCTTCTACCGGAAGTACACGGGAAATTACACCCTTGTTACCATGACGACCGGCCATCTTATCTCCTACCTGGATCTTTCTCTTCTGAGCAATGTATACTCTGACTGATTTATTAACACCCGGTGAAAGTTCATCACCATTTTCTCTTGTGAAGATCTTGGTATCCATGATGACACCAAATGCTCCATGAGGAACCTTAAGGGAAGTATCTCTTACTTCTCTTGCCTTCTCACCAAAGATGGCACGAAGGAGTCTTTCCTCTGCTGTCAGCTCTGTCTCTCCCTTAGGAGTAACCTTACCGACAAGGATATCTCCGGCACGAACCTCAGCACCGATACGGATAATACCATTCTCATCCAGATCCTTTAATGCATCATTGGACAATCCCGCAAGATCTCTTGTGATCTCTTCCGGTCCGAGCTTGGTATCTCTTGCTTCGCATTCGTACTCCTCAATATGAATAGATGTATATACATCATCTTTTACAAGTCTTTCACTTAAAAGAACAGCATCCTCGTAGTTGTAACCTTCCCAGGTCATGAAACCGATCAGAGGGTTCTTTCCAAGTGCGATCTCTCCACCTGAAGTAGACGGTCCGTCTGCGATAACCTCTCCGGCCTTAACATGCTCGCCCTTGAATACGATAGGTCTCTGGTTCATACAGTTACCCTGATTGCTTCGTGCGAACTTGATAACGTGGTAGATATCCTTTGTTCCATCTTCATCTGCCTTAATACAGATTTCCTTACTTGTGGAATATTCAACTACACCATCTCTCTTTGCAACGATACATACACCTGAGTCAACAGCTGCCTTTGCTTCCATACCGGTACCTACAACGGCTGATTCGGTAAGCATAAGCGGAACTGCCTGACGCTGCATGTTTGATCCCATCAGAGCACGGTTTGCATCATCGTTCTCAAGGAAAGGAATCATGGATGTAGCAACTGAGAATACCATCTTAGGAGAAACGTCCATCAGATCAACTCTTGATTTCGGGAACTCTGTTGTATCCTCTCTGTATCTTCCTGATACGTTGTTATTTACGAAATGACCATCTGCATCCAGAGGTTCATTTGCCTGTGCAACTCTGTAATTATCTTCTTCATCTGCCGTCAGATAAATAACCTCATCTGTAACTACAGGGTTTGCAGGATCTGATTTATCCAGTTTTCTGTATGGTGCTTCTACAAAACCATACTCATTGATTCTTGCATAAGTAGCCAGAGAGTTGATCAGACCGATGTTAGGACCTTCAGGAGTCTCGATAGGACACATTCTACCATAATGAGTATAGTGTACATCTCGAACCTCGAATCCTGCTCTGTCTCGTGACAGACCACCAGGACCAAGGGCTGATAATCTTCTCTTATGAGTCAGCTCAGACAATGGGTTGTTCTGATCCATGAACTGTGACAACTGGGAACTTCCGAAGAATTCCTTAACTGCTGCTGTTACAGGCTTGATGTTGATCAGAGACTGTGGAGTGATCGTCTCTACGTCCTGAGTCGTCATTCTCTCTCTTACAACTCTTTCCAGTCTGGAAAGACCGATTCTATACTGATTCTGAAGAAGTTCTCCGACTGCACGGATACGTCTGTTACCAAGGTGATCGATATCATCCTTTGTTCCAATACCATATTCAAGGTGAATGTTGTAGTTAATTGAAGCGATAATGTCTTCTTTTGTTATATGCTTTGGAACAAGGTCAGATGCATCTCTTGCGATAGCTGCCTTTAATTCTTCTTCGTCTGAATATTCATTTAAAAGGGTTTCAAGGACAGGATAGTATACACCCTCATGGATACCTACTTCAGCAGGATCAAATCCAACATACTTGGACAGATCTACTACCATATTTGAAAGCACCTTTACGTTACGTTCTTCTGTCTGGATCATAACATATGGTACAGCAGCATCCTGGATATCCTTTGCCTGTGCTCTTGTAAGTGTCGTGCCTGCTTCTGCGATCACTTCACCGGTTGCCGGATCGATCGCATCCTCTGCAAGTATCTGACCTGTGATTCTGTTCTGGAATGCCAGCTTCTTATTGAACTTATAACGTCCAACCTTTGCAAGATCATAACGTCTTGGATCAAAAAACATTGCATTGATCAGGTTCTCTGCACTCTCTACTGCAAGAGGCTCACCCGGTCTTATTTTTTTGTACAACTCAAGAAGACCATCCTGATATGTCTCAGAAGGATCCTTTTCAATACTTGCTAAAATCTTTGGTTCTTCGCCAAACAGATCGATAATCTCTGCATTTGTTCCGATTCCCAGTGAACGGATAAGTACTGTGATAGGCACCTTTCTGGTTCTATCTACACGAACATAGAAAACATCATTCGAATCTGTTTCGTACTCTAACCATGCACCACGGTTTGGGATAACTGTACAGGAGTACAGCTTCTTACCAATCTTATCATGTGCAATATCATAGTAGATACCAGGTGAACGCACCAACTGGCTTACGATAACTCGCTCTGCACCGTTGATCACAAATGTACCTGTCTCGGTCATAAGAGGAAGATCACCCATGAAAATCTCATGTTCTGACATTTCCTTTGCGTCATTTGCATGGAGTCTTACTTTTACTTTAAGCGGTGCAGCATATGTTGCATCTCTTTCCTTGCACTCTTCGATTGAGTACTTCACATCATCTCTACATAACTGGAAATCTACAAACTCAAGACTAAGCTGTCCTGTATAGTCAGTAATAGGAGAGATATCTTTAAATGCCTCCTTCAGACCATCGGTAAGGAACCACTGGTATGAGTTTTTCTGAACTTCGATAAAGTTAGGCATCTCCAGGACATCTTTCTGTCTGGAATAACTCATTCGGATACCTTTACCAGATTGAACAGGACTAATTCTGTTTTTTTCCATCGACACATTCACCCCTTGGAATTTATTTTTAAGCGTATATTCTGTTGAAATGCTTACATTTAACCGAAATATATTAGCCGTGTCATTATATGTCTGGTTTGAACGCAAACCAACCCATAGTATAGACATCCTACACTGTATCACATTTTCAAGGTATATGTCAAGAAATATTTGGAATTTTTTATAAAAGAATTGTATATGAACATTTATCCATATTTATGCGCCTGTTTGCATTTTCTAAAAACAATATGCAACAGCATTTTATTTTATAGAACAGATACATAAATTCGGCTATACCATGAGTGCATTCTCACTCTATGCATTCAAAAAATCACCCCTTATAAGCAAGTAATTTTTCATCATTGTATAGATATTTGTATCTGTGTTCAGAATCTTAAAATCACTTATTCGGTCTCAACTGCTCTTATTGATAAAAATGATCAGTTCGCCGGAACTTTGACAAAAACGACCTGGCAGGTAATTCTCCCGCCAGGTCGAAAGATATTCATAAATACAAGGAATAAAATTACTTTAATGTAACCTTAGCGCCTTCAGCCTCTAACTTAGTCTTAGCTTCCTCAGCCTCGTCCTTTGAAGCTCCCTCTTTGATAACCTTTGGAGCGCCATCAACAGCGTCCTTAGCTTCCTTTAAGCCAAGACCTGTAATCTCACGAACAACCTTGATAACCTTAACCTTGTTAGGACCAACTTCTGTAAGTTCGATATCGAATGAATCCTTCTCTTCTGCTGCTGGAGCGTCTCCGCCTGCTGCTGCTACAACAACACCTGCTGCTGCTGATACGCCGAATTCTTCCTCACATGCTTTAACTAAGTCATTTAATTCTAATACTGATAAACCTTTGATTACTTCAATAATTTCCTGAGTTGTCATTATTATTTCCTCCATTAATATAATATAGTTTAATAATTGCTGCTTCTATTAAATAGAAGCCGATGTGCCTGTATGCACAAATAATTAAGCTTCCTTCTGTTCTGCAATCTGCTTGATAACACGAGCGAAGTTTGCAATAGGTGACTGGATACTTCCAAGGAATTTGGAAATAAGTACTTCTCTTGAAGGAATGTTTGCAATAACTGCGATACCTGCTGCATCGTAGAATGTACCTTCTACAACGCCACCCTTAAGCTCAAGTGCCGGAGCAGTCTTTGCGAAGTTAGCCAAGATTCTGGCTGCTGCTGTAGCATCTGTCTTACAGATAGCTAATCCGGTAGGTCCTTCGAGACATGGCTTCAGTCCCTCGAACTCTGTGCCTTCAATAGCGAAGTTGATCATGGTGTTCTTGTATACCTTATAAACAACCCCAGCTTCTCTTAACTGCTTACGAAGCTGTGTGTCCTGCTCAACTGTAAGTCCACGGTAGTCAACTACAACTGCTGTCTGAGCACCATCTAAGTTAGCTTTGATTTCTTCAACTACTGGCTTCTTAATCTCTACCTTTGCCATAATGCGCCTCCTTGTTTTACTAATGACTGCACATAGTTAACAGAAAGCATCTTCTGCTAAAATAAGAAAAGCTCTCTGTCGATAAGACAGAGAGCATATAGTTAAAATAATATTAACGATATATTCCTCGGTAGGTGTTTTTCAACTTATGCCATCCGGCACCTACTGTCTTCGGCAGTTCATCGGGAGATACTTTACCATAACACAAGGAATATGTCAATACGTTTTTTCACTTTTTGATGTAAATTTTCACTTTTCCATGTAAATTTACACTTTTTCGTGCAAATACTTTTGCTCACATTATTTATGATGTGTAATTCTTTTATATCTGTTTTTGTCTGGATCTTATTCTTCCCATTTCTTTACAAGGATACTTGCATTGTGTCCGCCAAATCCAAGAGAATTGCTCAGTGCATATGTAATGTCCTTATGAACGCCCTCACCCTTTGTATAATTCAGGTCGATCTCGCCTTCTGTCTCACGAAGACCTACTGTTGGGTGAATGTATCCATCTTCGATAGATTTTACGCATGTAATAAATTCAACTGCTCCGGCCGCGCCAAATAAATGACCGATCATGGATTTTGTAGAATTGATATTTACATTATATGCATCCTCACCAAATGCTTTCTTAATGGCTCTTGTCTCATAAAGATCATTGTGGTGGGTACTTGTTCCGTGTGCATTGATATAATCAACGTCTGCCGGTGTAATGCCAGCCTCGTTGATCGCGAGTGTCATGGCTCTTGCTGCACCCTCTCCATCCTCGGCAGGGGATGTAATGTGAAATGCATCACAGGTGGAACCATATCCGACAACCTCGGCAAGGATCTTTGCTCCTCTTGCCTGCGCATGCTCCAGAGATTCCAGAACTACGACTCCAGCTCCTTCACCGATAACGAATCCACATCTGTCTTTGTCAAACGGAATCGACGCACGATCTGCTTCCGTTGCACTTGAAAGAGCTGTCATGGAGATAAATCCTGAAACATTTGTCTCACAGATCGGTGATTCAGCGCCTCCGGCTACCATCACATCTGCATCTCCGACCTGAATATAACGATATGCCTCGCCAATGCTGTTTGTTCCTGTCGCACATGCTGTTACAACATCTGTACATTTGCCCTTTAAGCCATATGCGATCGCTACATTTCCGGCTGCCATATTCGAGATCATCATAGGAACCATCATTACACTGACACGGTTTGCCTTACCATTCATAACCTTAGCATGTTCCTTTTCGATCGTAGCTACACCGCCAAGTCCGTTACCGATACAGGTTCCGAATCTTGTCAGGTCTTCTTTCTCAAGATCAATACCCGCATTCCTGATTGCTTCGCCTGTAGCTGCAACTGCATACTGGCAGAACGGCTCCATTCTTCTAGCTGCCTTTGGATCCATATATTGTTTTGGATCAAAATCTTTTACTTCAGCACCCATTTTGCATTTATATTCGGATACATCAAATTTTGTAATCTCGCCAATACCTACTTTATTCTTCTTAATGCCATCCCAGAATTCTTCTACGTTATTTCCGATCGGGGTTACAGCGCCCATTCCTGTTACAACTACTCTTTTCATCTCGTTTTCCTTTCAAAAGACAATCTATCCATTTAGTACATATAAATATGTACCGTCGCAATGCTCATTGTACCATTTCACCTGCCGGTTCAATGTTGTTTCGCATTATGCTGGTATGTACAAACACATCCCATCGCAATGCTCATTGTACCATCTCGTTTTTAAAACCGCAAGTGTTGGTCTGTTTCTCTTTCAAAATATCTATTTCTCTTTCAGAATATCCATCATCTCAGCGATCATTTCTTCATCCTGAAGCCGGAACAGGATCTCTACTCGTCTGGATGCTTCCAGATCGACAGCTCCATCCTCCTTATAGATCGGATTGCTGTAGGACTTTCCATTTGCCGTCAGCACACTTCGAAGCAGTTCAACATCCGTGGAGCTTATGATCCCGTTACTCTCGGTCAGGCAATACTTTGCAACAGAAAAGGCTCTCTGCTGGGAAAGTTCAAGATTATAAATATAAGATCCATTCGTATCTGTATGACCTTCTATAATAATCTCCGATACATAATCACGATATTTTTCATCCAGCAGCACTTTACAGTATTTGGGAAGAAATTCTTTCAAGAACGTCTTTCCTTCTTCCTTCAGGTCACTGTCTGCTACATCAAACAAAACGCTTGCATCAAAGGTAATCGCACCCGTTTTCTCGTCTACCTTGACATTTAACGAACTGTCTGCGAACTCATCACGGAGTGCCGCCACCAGATCACTTCGGATGCCTGCGATCCGATCCAGCTCCTCCTGCTGGTCTTTTAGCAACTGCTCCTGTTCCTTGATAATTTCTTTCTGCTTATCAAGCTCCGCCTGTTTACTCTCATACTGGCTCTTAGACTGCATCAGTGTAAAAGAAATGATCAGGATAAAGATCAGAAGGAGCGCAGCCATCATATCGGAATAAGACAGCCAATAGGAGGTTTCTTCTTCCTCCGGTCTTCTTCGTTTCTTACTCATGCCTTATCCCTCCCTGCTGCTCTGCCCGATCGCCCTCGGGCGGTTCAGTCTGCCCCGGAAGATGTCATTCTGATCTTTCGTCAGGATACGGATATCTTCGATATCTTCATGCATGGATTTCAGATATGCAAGTGTTTCTTCGATTGCCTTCTGTGTTGCTATCGTTGCTTCCAACTGTTTCTTCTGGAAATCAAGTTCCAGATTGCCATTGTCGTAGGTAGCATCCGGACGCACATACCGTTTGAACTCTGCTACAAATTCATCCAGCTTGTGATATGCCTGTTCCAGCACCGTCTTAAAGATCAGATTAAATGTCAGGGAAAAGATCATCCCATAGATAGAGGTATGGAACGCAACCTTAATACCATCCATCAGAGGTCCGATACTGTTCGTGATCTCCTCTGCTGAACCTGTATTAAATGCCTGAAGTCCGATTGACAGACCGATAAAGGTACCAAGAATACCCAGCCCTGTCATGGCTCCCGGAACCAGACTCAGACGACCTTTTTCAACCGCATCATCGATCAGCTGGTAATTGATAAAATCTTCGATATCGCAGGCATATTTTCCTTCCTCATCCTGCTCCAGACGTTTCATTTCTTCCACATAATCTACATAGGAATTTCTCAGATGTTCCTCATTAAAGATACCATACCGGGTCTCGGTACGATACAGATCCCAAAGAAGCTTCTTTTCTTTTGCATAGTCGCCCTTGATATAGCTGATGGCTATACGAAAATCTTCCCCCATCTGGTCGATATGCTTCAGATGCTTATATGCATAGACAAATATCGCTCCCACGATTCCAAACATGCAGACACTGATCAGCACATTTGCCGGATCCAGACTATCATTTGTCACATTCAGTAAAATACAGATACCGAGCATCACCACATAGACAACAGGCAGCCACTTTTTATTCAGTTCTACCTTCATGTTCTGCTTCTTACGGAATGCTCTTGCCGCACGTTCATTCTGCGGCCGAATGGTTTTTAACCGGTTTCGTTTGTTCATTTTTTCGTTTCCTCTCGTATGATCTCTTTCAGCCTTTTCATTCGTATCTGCCAAAGCGTTTCCCCATTCGTTTTATTGTAGCATTAATCCGCATTTTTTACCATCACAATGCGTAAAAAACGGCACCAGATACAAATAAATTCTATTATCTGTACCTGATGCCGTATACTAAATACAACATCGTCCATCTGATGCCATAAGCTCTAACTGTCTATCTGACGCTATAAGTTCTGACCCTCACCTGACACCGACCGGCTGTAACGCCTGTATTTTCATTTTACCAGCCGCTTACAGAAGGTGCTGAATATATAACCTTTGCTCCTTTTCCGTTCTTTTTCACAAGAACCAGTTTGGAATATCCCTTTTTATCATATTTCTTATACACAATGTAATCACCCTGTAATGTATAATACTGTATCGTTGAAGTACTGCTTGCATTCTTATCCTTCAATACATTATAGATCTCCGTTTTCTTTCCCTTTGACGTCGTATAATCTATCGCCTGTGGAAAATATAAACTACCCACTGTCTTTCCTCTGGAGGTAAGTGAACCTTTTGATGTCTTGATCGGCGTTCTTGCATCCCGTTCTGTACTTAATACAACAGATTTTGCTTTCTTTTTATTTTTTCCGGTAAGTGACATGGAATATGTACCAACCGTTTTATCATATTCTATATCACTGGTCTTTACATGCTGCGTCTTTGTATAGTAGATCTTTTTGCCTGCAAATACAAAATCACGGCCTCTTGCAAGTTTTGTTTTCTTACCATTCTTAATAGATACACGCACGATATACTTATCTGATCCATCGGATCCGCCATAATTATCATAGACTGCATACAGATAATTTCCTTTTTTTCTCAAGCTTCTAAATCCTTTTCCACCTGCTTTGGCAATGGTTTTTGTCTTCTTCGTTTTGATATCATAGCAGAAGATTTTTCCAGTTTCCGTGATTGAATAATAAACCTTATTACCACTGATCACAACTGAACATCCGCCACCACCAATATAGTTATCCTGTGTCTGATATGTCTTTGCATCTGCCTGATTCGGGTAAATTAAGCATCCGATCAGGACTGCAAGCATACTGAATAAAATTGCATGTGATTTTAAAAATTGTTTCATATCTTATCCATCTCCTTCATTATTTGATTAAATATCTGCCTCTATATTCTTCGCCTCTTCATGTCCGGCGCGGCTCTAGTCTCTGATGACCTTATCCAGGCAGCCATGTTCTTCACATGAATTTCTTGCCATTCTTCCCTGCGCATCGATATATACAATATTGCCATCGGCATCTTTGTATGCCAGAGACTCATGCGCTCCTGCGCTTGGATTGGTACTGGCATCTCCGATCGTAAGCCATACGCCTTCGCCTTCTGCAACAGTATCTGTCGCTTTATCATACAGATAATTCAGTCTCAGATCCTCCTCTGCCGCAGCGCAGACAATATCTATAGCCACACAGGTTATGATACCGCCACGCAATGCCATCGCGCGGTTTAAAACCGGCATATTGAACATATTATAATAAAGCGCAATACCATCGACTGAGAATCCATCCCACAGAGTCGGATTTACATCTTTTTGAGTACATTGATATCCCGGATAATGCGCTGTCGTTGAAATATAATCTGCAAGAGTTTTCAGCTTATCATAATTCGACATATCATCTGTCCACAGCTTTGCCTCTACATTTCTCCGAACCTTTGTATACAATTCTGTATCAAGAAGATTTCCATCTTCATCATATGGCTTCGGAGCAACATACATAGTGTCATATAAAACACCATCCCTGTAAGCATCCAGTCTGCACACGCGCACACCTACACCAGCTGTTACAGTAAGCTTGCACTGTGACATTGCCTTGCCGGAAAATGCTACTTTTCCACTTGTTGTCGAAGTCGTAACGGATGTTGCCTCTCCATATACCCCCTTCAGATTATAGGTTTCTACTTTTATTTCCGGTTCTGAAGTATTCCAGCCTGCCCAATCCATCAGATTTCTGTATTCTTTCGGTGTAACATCGGATACCTTAAAGGTTATATGTTCATTTAACCATGCAGCATTACCTTCACATGCAAACCATTCACAAAAAGAACCTGTACCATTCGTTACGGTTATATCTTCAACCTCTTTCTTCATGGTTTCCCCATACTTATAACCGGACAGATTAAATCCTCCAAGTGGGTCTTCATTATTGTATATTCTCACTTTTCCCAAAGCAATCCATGTCTCTTTATAATGTTCTGTCTCAGGGAATATAATACACAGGCTGGTATGTCCGACACTCGTACATACCATATTTCCGTTCTCATTCTTTTTGGTATATCTTTCTGTATAATCGATATATTCTCCCCGATTACCATAAGTATAATATTCCTTTATTTCTCCTGCACATTCCGGCTGCTTGGAATAATGAACCTTTATTTCATCTCCCAGTTCATATTCCATTTTTTCCAGCTCTACTGTACCATCCCACTCTTTTTTTTGATCCTCGGACTCCTGTCCGCCGGAATTCGTGTCCCCGGTAGTGCCTGAGTTCCCGATGGTATCTGTATCCTTAGTTGCACCTGTGTTTCCAGTGATGTCTGTATCCTTGGTGGTGCCTGCGTTCTCAGTGGCATCCGTTACATCTGTGGTGTTCTCAGACTTATTGCTATCACCAGTATTCTTCTGACCGGAGTCCTTCTTTGTCGTCTTCTTTTTCACTTTAACAGACTTCACTTTACTCCATGCGCTGTGATATTTTTTCTTCTTTACAGTCCGGTACACACGCACTCTGACATAATATTTTTTGCCCTGCTTCAGCTTCTTAAACGTTACCGTTGTTTTCTTAGCACTGACTTTCTGGCTTTTTACGCCTTTCTTAAACTTCTTGTCTGTGCTGATCTGAATCTGATAGCTGCCCGCCTTTTTTGACTTCTTAAATCTTACTGTCACCTGTCCCGCTGATCTGGATCTTACTGACGTAATAGATGTCTTTGGAACTGTAACCTTACTGCCTGTTTTCGCTTCTGATGTAAATGAGCAATTCACGCATAGCAATGCTGCCACCATGCACCAGACAATGATCTGCTTCAATCTATTCTTCATGTATTATCTCACCTTTTTTACTTTTACACCCTTCTTCACATAGTAAACATGATTTCTATAGGTGACATTTCCGGTATAAGACTTCTTCCATACGCCATTCTTGACATAGTATTCCTGTCTGCCATTCTTGATGAATGCTGTCTGTGTAGTCTTCAGACCTTTCTTAACGTAATAAGTTGCCTTACCGACTTTTACAAATCCGGTCTTGGTGTTCTTTGCGCCTTTATTCAGATAATAGGTCTTCTTACCAACCTTTACGAATTCATTCTTTGTACTACAGACACCTTTCTTTACATAGTAGTACTTCTTGCCGTTCTTCACGAATCCGGTCTTTTTATTCTGCACTACGCCCTTCTTGATGTAATAGGTCTTCTTGCCAACTTTGATGAATCCGCTTCTGCCTGACTGGATCAGACCTTTCTTTACATAGTAATATTTTCCGTCAGATCCCTTTACAATGCCATTACTTGTAAGGGACACCTTTGGTTTTGAGATCTTATAAGAACCACCATTGATGCTTCTTGCCATCTTATCGAATACTTTATAAATATTCTGATTATTTTTCATAGCTGCAGGATTCTTACCCTTACTGATCACCTTCTGAGCTGCAACGGTATTATTTGGAAGGTCGCCCAGAGAACGCATTACAGAAGGATCGCAGCATAAGGCTTTTAGGAACTGCACTGCTGCTTCATCCTGCTTGCCGCTCTTAATTGCGTAGTATGTACCACCCCAGCTATAGGCAAATGGTCCCTGACAGGCAGCCATCGGCTTGTCAAATGTCATGCTATACTGTCCCCAGGTGCCGGAGAACCAGCCAAATACCTTACCGGATGTCATATCAGCCACCCAAGCACTGGTCCACATCGAGCTTCCTGTATCATATCCATTTCTACGGGTCGCCTTCGCGATCTTTTCCACAGTCTTCTTATCTGCTTCAGATAACATAAATACCTTGCTATTATCCTCGTAAGAATACGATGTATCCCCTATCATGTCATTGAGAATACCCTCACAACCACTCATTGTATTTTTTGATGCTCCGGAGGTCATATAGTAACCGGCCTCTTTCATTTTTGCAGCAACAGACAGATAGCCATCAGCTGTTCCGATCATCTTCTGAACCTTTTCAGGATCTGAAGTTCCAAGAACCTTCTGTGCAATATCCGGATCAAACATAAATGCTCCCGGTGTTGCTTCCGGTGTCATCGCTACAAGCTTGCCCTTATAGGTTCCTGCTTTTCTGGTATATGGATAAGACTGGCTGTAAGCATCTGTAAGTCCAAGCTTGTCCAGATCTGTAAATACTCCTGTAGATAAAAGTACATCCAGCTTTGATGAATACATCAAAACGATAAACGTAGCTTCGGGATTGTTTGCAAGCTTCTGCTGTACTAATGCATAATATTCAGCTGATTCTCCGCCAACTTCATATTTGATCACTTCGATATTCTTTGTATAAGACGGATATTTCTTATTAACCGCCTTTATCACCTGTTCCACCTGACTATCCCCTGTCAGAATATAGACCTTATTTGTCTTTAATTTGCTCTCTTTGGCTGTACTGTTTACACATACAGTAAAGGAAACTGTGCTTGAATTACCCGTTTCATCAGAAATCACACAGTGATAATCCTCAGTCTTCAGCTTTTTTGTTTTGTTTACCGGCGCCGTACAGGTATAAGATGCTTTATGGCCTAACTGTCCTACATCTCCTCCGTATGACTGTCCTTTATACCATGTATATGTAAGCTTCCCCTGATCACTGCTTGCGGATACCTTAAGTGTTACTTTCTCTCCTGAGTTCTCGATCACCGTATTATTGCCAACTGCTTTAGCTGTTATATTTGAAGAATTTACATAAATATAAAATTCGCAAAATCTTCCATCTGTACTATTCTTGTCGGATATATATACAGAAACAACCTGGGATTTTGTAACATTTCTCAATGTATATGACAATCCATCTGCACTGACAGTTCCACCATCTGTAAGCCAGTTACAACTACCCACCTCAAAACCTGCCGGCAGATTTAACTTATTGAGATTTATTGATAAGGTGACATCTCCTCCGGATTCTCCCGACACCGCCTCCTCGTAATCAATACTTCCCGCCTCTGCCGGAAACTTTAGTCCCGGCAGCCATATGAGTGCAGCTATAGCGATGCACATAAGCGCCAGTAGTTTCTTCATTTTTTTCATAATCATCTCTCCTTTGCTTTTAATATTGTGATATACTACTCATTATAATTTACATTGTAGCTATACAGATCTTTGATCTTCTTACCTTTATTATTAAGAAGCTGAAGGGTGATTTTCGATTCACCCGGTTTCTTCTTTGCTTTAGCCTTTCTTAACAGGATATAGTCTCCAAGCACAATATACCTTCTTCTCTCGCTTGAGCTAGAATTAATGGTCTTTTCCTCTCCTGTCGCAATGTTCTTTTTGTTTAACCGGTCAAGAGTTCCCATTGAGTCATATTCATATCCCTTATACTGTGCTTTCTCACCGTCAATTACACAGCCGGATGTGCTGACCTTAACCTTCATATATGTTTTCGGCAGATTCTTGATCTTTGTCTTTTTCCCTTTTTTGTTTATTTTGTAGAAAACATCAAAGTTGTTATAGACATACACCGCATCTCTATAAACAATCATGCGGCTGTCCTTTACATTTCGACACACTTTCGTAAGCGCTTTTTGACTGATTACTTTTTTATGAGAGCCATCCAGATTCATAGATGCAAAATAATAATTATAGTTTGAAATGCCATTTGAATATGCATAATATATCTTATTCTTATAAATGGAAAACTCAAAACCCGGCTCCGGCGAAACGCTGATTGATGAACGCTCAAAAAATAATTTTTTCACCTTTCCATTTTTCACATTTACGCGAATAATGCCATAACACATAAGATCATCCTTTAAACCACAATAAAGATATCCTTTATAGTAAAACATGTTGCTGATATTGGCATAATTCTTATTGGAATAATATGTATTCTTATTTCTTACCTGTTTTGGCAGCTTTGCCAACTTCTTATTTGTCTTTTTCTTGACATCATAGCAAAAGATATAACCTGTTCTGTCACTTGAATAATAAATCTTATTGCCTACCTGCACCGCAGCATAAGATGTATCATGCAATCGATGACATCCTATCACTGTCTGGGAATCATCCGCCGCTGATAATGATGCTGCCTCTGTCTTTAATACCGGTGCCGTAGGTATGATCCCACCGATACCCAACATCGCGGCTAATACAAGACACATGATGCGTTCTTTCATCTTATTCTTTTTCATCCATCTCTCTCCTTTTCTCTTATACACTATGCCTTCTATCGGTTACATTGCTTTTCTTATACTTATGTAAACCTCATTGATGTCTGTAAAAAAGCACAAATATTATAAAAAAAAAAAAACGGCTGTCAATAGTTCACAAAAAAATTCTTGCTTTTTAGATGTTTTGCACATTTTACTTTTTCTTTCTATAATAGTCGCATATTTTTTCATAACGAAAGCATCTACTATAACAGACAGGTCAATTTGCAAAAAAGTTTTAAAAAAATAAAAAAATCCAGATACAGCATTTCTGCCATATCTGGATCTTTTATTTATCAATATTTCGCAAAATCAATATCCTTGTAAGCATTTAATTTTGACAAAAAACAATATTAATGATAATTTCATTACAAAATAAATACAATTTTTTGGAAAATAAAAATGCTATAACGAAACAATGCCAGATACAAATATATACTTTGTATCTGGCATTTATATTCTTTAAGCTATATTCTATTCTATCTTACAGGCTCATGCCACCGTCTACACGGATAACCTGTCCTGTAATGTAAGATGCCTTGTCGGATGCAAGAAATGCTGCTGTCTCAGCGATATCTGACACCTCACCCAATCTCTTAACTGTGATGTGGTCGAGCATCGCATCCTTCATCTTATCTGACATTGCGTCTGTCATATCTGTCTTGATGAATCCCGGCGCGATCGCATTTGCTGTTACACCACGGCTGCCAAGCTCCTTTGCTACAGACTTTGTCATGCCAATGATTCCGGCTTTGGATGCAGCATAGTTGATCTGTCCTGCATTTCCCTCGATACCGACTACGGATGACATGTTGATGATCCTGCCATACTTCTGCTTCATCATCGGTCTGTACACATGCTTGATACAATTAAATGCACCCTTCAGGTTGATATTGATAACCTGATCGAAGTCTTCTTCTTTCATACCGAGCATGATATTATCTCTTGTAATACCTGCATTGTTTACGAGGATATCAACTCTGCCATACTGCTCCAGTGCGAACTTGATAAGTCCCTCTGCCTCTGTAAAATCAGCTACATTTGCCTTATAAGCAACTGCCTCTCCGCCGGCTTCCTTGATCTCTGCTACGAGACTGTTTGCACGCTCCTCTGAGCCATTATAATTGACAACTACCTTTGCGCCATATCCTGCAAATGTCTTTGCGATGGCTCTGCCGATACCACGTCCGGCACCTGTTACGACTGCTACCTTATCCTTAAGCATTCAGTTCCTCCAATTTCTTCAGATCATCAACAGTTGCGATGTTGATGCATTTCATTTCCTTGTTGATCTTTCGCATGAAGCCGGACAGGGTCTTTCCAGGTCCAACCTCTACAAATGTATCTACGCCGTCTGCGATCATAGCTTCGATACTCTGCTGCCATCTGACAGATGAATATACCTGACGCATCAGTAAAGTCTTAACCTGTGACGCATCTGTTACATAACATGCATCAGCGTTACATACATATGGAAGGAAATCTTCTGCGATCTCTACATCTCTTAAGTATGCATATAACTTTTCACCGGCCGGCTCAAGCATCTTGGAATGGAATGGACCGCTGACATTTAACTTGATCACTCTCTTGGCACCTGCTGCCTGAAGGGCTTCACATGCCTTATCAAGAGCTTCTGTCTCACCGGAAATAACGATCTGTCCGGGACAGTTATAATTTGCGATCTGAACATTGCCCGGAGTCTCCTCACAGACCTTTGCGATCACATCTGCATCTGTAGCGATAACGGCTGCCATAGCACCCTGACCAAGCGGAACTTCATTCTGCATCAGGATACCACGCTGTCTTACGGTACGGATCGCATCCGGAAGCTTCATAGCTCCACAAGCTGTAAGTGCGCTGTACTCACCAAGTGACAGACCTGCGAATACATCTGCCTTCAAACCTGCATTCTTTACATGCTCATAGATAGCAAGTTCTGCTGCTACCATAGCAGGCTGTGTATATTCTGTCTTGTTGATATCTTCATTTTCCTCAAAGCAGATCTTCTTCAGATCAATGTCAAGCACACTGTCTGCTGTATCGATCACTGCCTTACTGTCTTCAAAATTGTCATAAAAATCCTTAGCCATGCCTACATACTGAGCACCCTGGCCAGGGAAAATAACTGCTGTTTTACCCATTTTTCTCACCTGTCTATTCTATTTATCGGCAATTACGATGTTCAAAGAGTAGATGATGTTCAATCATTTGATTTGCCAACACAGAGGCATTTGAGTCCGCCGGTCGTCACATTTCGTACTTAGCGAGTGCCTTTTGGCACGAGGTTAGAACGAAAGCGCGCCCTTGTGGTGTGGATGGCGCTGCAAGCGGCATCTTAGTACCGCTGCAGGACGAAACGAGCGGAAGCGTCCTCTGGTTGGGAAAGTCAAGATGGTTGGACATCACACAATATCTAAACATCACAATTGCCCATCCCTGTATACTAAAAGAAGCAGCCAGTCTGTCATCCACCAACCTGCGCCGGGCAAATCTGGTATGTAGACATCTTCGCTGCCTCTTGTCTGCTTCTGATGTGAATTATTCTTCTACACCTTTGCTCTTAAGATAGTTAAGTACGTCTTCGAATGTAGCAACGTCTTCAAGCTCCTCAGCAGGGATCTCAACGTCGAATTCATCTTCCATCTTCATTACTATCTCATATAAATCTAATGAATCTACTCCTAAATCATCTTTGAAGTTAGTATCGAGCTGCATCTCATCCTGTGATACTCCTAACTGCTCTTCGAAAATAGCTTTTACCTTATCGAACATATTAATAATTCCTCCTAAATATAGTAAATGTTTATCTCACTGCCCCGCGGACGATTATAATATAACGCATGGATACAGTAAAGTCAACAAAATACTGTTCCGTTTTTTTCCTTTTTTTCTATCTGTTTCTGACAGCATCTAACGGCTGCAATTTCGATGCAAATCTCGCAGGAAAATATCCGGCACATATCGCAAGCAGAATCGCTCCGACAACAGCTCCGGCTGCAAGTTCCCATGGGATTATTGCAATCTGCGTTCCCTTTGCCAGATCGAACATTTTAATAGCGATCTTATCTACG
>ENA-UPTB01000649-UPTB01000649.1-human-gut-metagenome-genome-assembly--contig:-NODE-649-length-35977-cov-6.136797_pt1 | contig 35977 bp, 35 predicted proteins | sample MGYA00250046_ERZ773369 | MGnify/ENA primary metagenome ERZ773369 (study PRJEB29103, sample SAMN06111938) | human gut metagenome | biome: human gut; feature: ankylosing spondylitis patient; material... | reverse complement strand
CTTATTGGGGAGGAGCAAATAGAAATACTGCAAGAATTAATGCAGAAAAAGAATATTGGCTTTCGTCGCGCTGCGTCAATGCGAGTTGGTACAACAGTTACTTCCGCTTACGCTATGTGTCGGGTGGCTCAATCGACGCCAGTATCTTGTTCGGCTCTGACACCGACACGGGCTCTCATTGTCGCGGTCTCCGCCCAGTCTTGCAAGTTTCTAAATAATTAAATTAAAAATAAGCAAGTCTACATAGACTTGTTTAAAACAACAATATAGTAATTAAGTAGATAACTTAATTGAAGAATAGTGGCTTAAAAATACTAGCTTAATATGCTAGTATTTTTGCATAATATAAGAAATTTTTTGCAAAATAATATTGGTGAATTTATATGAAGATTTCATGGTTAAAATTAGAAAATGATAGTAAAAACTTTAGGATTCCAGCAAATCTGGGAATGGCTGTATTTTCTGTTAACAATACAGAAAATGTTGATAATAAAATAGATGAATTAATAAAAAGCAATTACAATACAATAATAGTATCAAATGATGTAGCGGGGCTTTCAGAAAAAATTAATAAAGAGTATTTGTATAGCAAAAATGTGAATATTGTAATAAGTAGAGATAGAGATATAAAAAAATGAAATTATAAAACATAAAATTTTTGGGAGGTAATTTTGGAAGAGATTCTCATTTTATGTATTGGAGATAGCAAATTAATAGGTGATAGTTTAGGACCATTAATAGGTTCTTTTTTGGAAAGAAATAAATCTGATATTGGAAATAATGTAAAAGTATTGGGAACACTAGAAAAGCCGATAGGATATAATGATTTAATAGAAATTGCAAAACATATAAACTACAACAAAGAATATTATACAACAATAATTACAATAGATTCAGCACTTGGAAGCAATCAAAATATAGGAAAAATATTAATAGATAATACAACATTATGTGCTGGAAGTGGTGTAAATACAGGAGAAAAATTAATAGGAGATATATCAATAAGAGGTATTGTTGGAAAAAACTATGATGATATAAAACAAAATATACAAGAACTTGAAAATGTTTCGACGAATCTTGTAGAAAATATGGCATGCAAGATTATTTTTAAAATTTTGAATTTGTTTAAAGTATAAAAAAACTGATTATGGCAATAATTCCTATATAAAATATAGGAGGTACATAATGAGTAAAGAAAATACTAGAAATGTAATTATATTAAAAAATCTTCCTTCTAACTTGATAGCCGAGGCTATATTAGTTGTAAAAGATAAAAAGCAGGTGGCAGAATACATGAAAGAATCTGAGTTTGGTGCAAATAAAGATGTTTCTAATTGTAAAACTTATAACAACGGTATAATTTATGGAGATATAAAAACAGAGTCATTAAAGAAAATTGAAAATGTGAAAAAGGAAGACAGAAAATATGTGATAAAAGAAGCGGAAATTGTAGTCTCAAATTATATAAAAAGAATAGAAGATAATTTGGCAGATAGAAAGATAGATAGATTAAAAAAATCATATAAGAAGACAAAAAAATTAAATGTTTTTCTTGCAATGACAACCATAATAAGCATATTACTTGCTATATTTATTTGAAAGAAATAATGTAAACGAATAAAACCTTGACCTTTGGAATATAAATCTATAAAAAGATAAACACAAAGGAAGAGGTGTTTTTTTATGGAAAAATCTATTAGCCAAGAGGAGCGTATTAGAAGAGCGGAGGAAATATATAGTAGAAGAAGATATAACAATAGATATGGAGAGAGCCTATATAGAAGCGGTGAAACGAGAAACAGATACCAGCCACAAGAGACTAGAAATATAAAAGGCAAAATGATTAATAAGATGATTATTCAAATGATTGTGTGCGTGATAATTTATACTTGCATATATATGCTTCAATATTCTAATTATTTATTTTCAAAAGATATGGTGGACAAAACAAAAGAGGTTTTGTCTTATGATATTAGCATAGAAAATTTGTATAATAAATCAAATGAATTTTTTTTGAATTTGCAGAAAAAATTTAATTGGGGTGTGAATAATGAACAAAATGATAATGTGAATGAGGAAGCTCAAGACCAAAATACAGAGGAGACTAACATTGAAAATAGTAATGCGGAGTCTAGTGAAGCTAATAATGAAAATGTTGATAATTCTGGAATTTCGCAAAATGATGCAAGTACAGAAGTGACAAATAATGACACAACACAGCTTGCAGTTGGTGGAGCCGATGAGACTCAACAAGAGGAAGAAAAGTCACAAGAAGAGCAAGATATAGAATATGTAAAACAAAATGTGAGCATAATCTGGCCAATAAAAGGAGTTATAACTTCAAGGTTTGGAAACAGAACTCCAACCGAAATTGTAACTGCAAACCATAAAGGTTTAGATATAGCAGGAAATATGGGAGACAACATAGTATCTGCAATGGACGGAACAGTTGTACAATACTCTGAAGAAGGGGATTATGGCAAACATTTACGCATTCAAAGTGGAGAAGTGCTTACCTTGTATGCTCATTGTAGTGAACTTCTAGTACAAGAAGGAAGCACAGTAAAGCAAGGAGATGTAATCGCAAAAGTTGGAGCAACAGGAAGAGCAACTGGTCCACATCTACATTTTGAAATACGAAGAGATGATAGATTTATAAATCCAGAGTTGATATTGGGAAGTTTATAATGGCAGAGCTAAAATAATTAGAAAGGATAATATTATGCAAATAAAAATTAATTTGAAGGTCTTTCTTTTTTTGTTGATATTTTTAATAACAAGGCAAATAAAAATATACGCACTACTCATGTGTCTAGCGTTAATACACGAATTGGGACATGTAATGGCTGGAATAATATTAGGGTTCAAACCCGAATCTATATCTATTATACCAACTGGTTTTTCTGTAAAATTCAAAAATGATTGTAAAAATTATAATAAAAAAATAAAAAATGGTAATATGCTTGCGCTAAAAAAAGCCATAATAGCCTTTGCTGGACCACTTGTAAATTTAATAATTATGGCAATTTCAATAATATGCTACAAGATAACAGTAATTTCAGAGATAGCAGGCATATCAATAGAACTATTAATATATTCAAATTTACTGATATTTATATTTAACATGTTACCGATATATCCGCTTGATGGTGGGCAAATTTTGAAGGAAATGGTACATATAAAATATGGATTGTTTACAGCTTATGTTATTACAAATAAAATATCAAATGTAGTTGTAATAATTTTAACCGCATTTGCAAGTTTTGCCATATTAGAATACAAAAACATAGCAATATTAATAATCATTGCTTACTTGTGGGGACTTGTGCTAAATGAAAATAAAAAATATAATTTAAAATTAAAAATATGGAAAAATTTAAAATTTATAGATAATTGCTGATTTTTGAGAACATAAAAAGAATAAAACATCAATATACTAATATATTTATTATATGTTTAGGAGGTATTGGTGTGTTTGAATTTTTTAGAGCCATATCATTTAAGAAAATATTATCGATTTGTTTAATTTTTATATTAATAGTCATAATTGCAACAATAAGCTGTAACACGAATATCATAAATAGATTAACAAAAACAAATTCTGTAAATAGTATAATTAATTCAAATGTTGTAGGAGCAGAATATTTAAACCAGATGTCAAATATATCAACTGAAGAACTAGTGGAAGATTTAGAAAAAGAAAAATCATATATAAAGTGGGTGGATTTTAAAGGAACTGCCGTAGTGCTGAAAAAATTAGCCGATACTGATATTAACTCTCATGTTAATAATGAACAAATACAATTTAATTGGATTGAATTAATGGCATATTTAGGCTGCAAGTATGGCGGAGAACTATCTTTATTTAAAGATAAAGATTTAGAAAATTTATTAAACAGTTTACGCGAAGGGAAGACTATGAACGAGTTGACAGCAAATATGAAGCTTTACAATTATTTTTTTCAGAGTTATGATGCCATTTTCCATGAATATATTGGAGAATATGAAATAGCAACTGTAGATGAACAAGGCAACAAAAAATATGTAAAAAAATATGGCTTAAAAGCATTTTCTCCTATAGCTAAAAATTATTATTTTTGTCATTACAAGGATTTTGGTTCTGCCAGGTCTTATGGATATAGAAGAGTACATTTAGGAAATGATTTGCTACGGAAGTATTGGGACACCTATTGTAGCTGTAGAATCTGGCTATATTGAAGCCCTTGGATGGAATCAATATGGTGGTTGGAGAGTTGGCATACGAAGCTTCGATGGTAAAAGATATTATTATTACGCGCATCTACGAAAAGACCACCCTTATGCAAAAGATTTATGTGAAGGACAAATTGTAACAGCCGGAGATGTGATAGGATATCTAGGAATGACAGGCTATAGTAGCCATGAAAATGTGAATAATATAAACATTCCGCATTTGCATTTTGGAGTGCAACTTATATTTAATGAAGTACAAAAAGATGGAAACAATCAGATTTGGATTGATGTGTATGAGATAATAGAATACTTAAAAAGAAACAGTTCACAGGTTTATATGGCATATCAGGATACAAAAGATTATGAAAGAAAGTATGATGTGATGAAAGAGGAATGAAAGGATTAATGTCGATAAAATTATAATGCCAAATCTGCTTTTACAGAATTTTTGTTCGCGAGTATTGCTATTTTTTATTTCCTATGCTATACTATGAAACATAGGAAATGAGAATAAGCAGATGTGTGTTACCACTTTACTACATAGTTTTGCTATGAGAAAGTGAGGTGGGTGTTTATGGAATTTATATTATTTTTAATATATGCATTGGGATTTTCCCTTACTGTAAACGTAGCCTTATTAACAATTATATTCATAATTTGGACAAATAAGGAATAATAAAAACACTACATTTTGCTTCGAACATGCAATGTAGTGTTTATTACATATATGTGGTAACATACATTTCTGTATGTTCATTTCCTATACTTATTATATACAAATAATAAACAAAAGTCAATATGGAGTTAAAATATAATTTTTTATCTGAATGTTATTTTAACTATAATCCATGTATTTATTTGTGGGTATAATTTAGTGGCTAGAATATCATGCTTCCGACCTGATTGCACGGGTTCGATTCCCGTTACCCACTCCATAATAAAACAAAAAGGCCAGCCGTTACAGCTGGTCTTCTTGCTACAAGATAAGTAAACAACTAATCTCGTAAAATGGCTAAACTTTAGCGCCACTTGCGAATGGCTTCCCACTTTGCCCTGAAAGCATCATGCATGATTTCTTCGCCGTTAGAGAACGGTACAAACATGCACTTTTCTCGGTATCCTGCATCGTTCAGGTACTGGAGCACCTTGTAACCCTTAGTTACATAGGTGTGCCCGTCACGATAAACAAAGACAACAATGCCGTTGTTCATGTAATAGGTGCCGAGCGAGTCACGAGCCAAGTTGTCAAGCTTGAACTGAGTGATTACTGGGTAAGTATGAGTTTCATAACATACATGCTTTACTCGCAGTCCCTCTACCGGGATCATGAAGCTCTTTTTCATCACGAGAGGAGGCAAAGCTCCAATGTGGTGCTCGTTGCAGAATTTTTCACATTCTGCCGAGAAGTTTTCTTCGGGTGTCTTTTTGCCTTTTCCTGCAAGAACTTCCACCGTTTTGCTTCACGCTTCGGGTAATCCGAGGCGGAGAAAGGAACATAGAAACTAGCTTCTATGAAGCCATTTTCAGCAAGCGTAGCAATGGCTCGTGCAGTGTACGGAGTCACATAGTACCGGTTTTGGCAGATAAATCCAATCGTCGTTGAGTTATTTGCCGAATAGTGGCCATTGAACTTCGCGATGAAGAAATCCACGCTAAACGTCACTTCGTGACCAGTTTGCGGAAACACCGCAATCATGCCATGTGTGACTCTGAAAGAGTCGTGGATCAAGTCGCCTAAAGTGTAATTAACCATTTTCTTGTCTCCTTTAACAAGTTTGTTAATTGGTGAGTTTAATCATGCAATTTGCTACATGATTAAAAATCGGACACCTTTATTTTACTATATTTACATAAAATAGTTAAATTTGATGTTGCAAAATTTTTTACTAATGTAAAAAATTCGGTATATTTGCTAATTCATCTATTTTTTAAAATAATGGTTTTCTATAAAATATTTTCAAGTCTGCATGTATAAAAAGTTTTTCAACTAGTGTACAATTTCTGATACGTTTCAAAAATGTTCCACCAATAGTACTTGATTTTTAATGATAAAAATGATAAGATATCCGTAAATTAAAAGGGAGTAGCTTGATAACTACTAGTCAACATCACGGCTTTTAGCATGGCTAGTAACCACGAGTGGTAAGCAAGACTTTTAAAGAAATTTACAATGTTTTATGGCGAATTTCTTTTAAAGTCTTGCTTTTTTGTACATAATAAATAAAAAAAGATTAAATTTAAAAGAAATATAAAGTTTTAGTTTTTATTTATGAATTTTAAATCAGTGTTATAATAAAGCTTTATGGTAAAGCTAATAGCAAAATTCGGGATAAAGTACATAAGAAATTATTGCCCTTAGAAAGGATGAGGTTATGGAAAAAGAAAATTGGTTTAACAAATCGGTTGAAGAAACTACCAAAAAGCTTAACACGAATAATACGTTAGGTTTGACGGATGAAGAAGTGGAGAAAAGAAAGCAAAAATACGGGTTAAACGAGCTGGAAAAAGGTAAGAAAACGCCATTAATTGTAAAATTCTTAGAGCAATTTAAAGATTTTATGATAATTGTTTTAATTATTGCAGCCGTTGTTTCTGGTGTTGTAGGACATATTAATGGAGAAGGCATAACAGATTCAATAATCATAATGGTTGTTGTAATTGTTAATGCAATAATCGGTGTGGCTCAAGAAGATAAAGCGGAAAAATCACTCGAGGCACTTAAGAAATTAAGTAGTTATTCTGCCAAAGTAATAAGAGATGGAAAAATAACGATAGTACCATCAAAGGAATTGGTTCCAGGAGATGTAGTTGTACTAGAAACAGGCGATTATGTTCCAGCTGATATGAGAATAACAGAAGCTGTAAATTTAAGGTCTCAAGAAACATCATTAACTGGAGAATCTGTACCAGTTGATAAATATTCAACTACAATAAGTAGCGAAGATGTTGGAATTGGAGATAGAACCAACATGGTATTTTCTTCTAGCTTGATTACGTATGGTAGAGGACAAGGAATTGTTGTTGAGACCGGAATGAATACAGAAGTTGGAAAGATTGCTGAAATTTTAAATAATACGGAAAAATCTGACACACCTTTACAACGTAGATTAAACAAGTTAGGAAAGACTCTAGGAATTGCTTCGCTTGCAATTTGTGTGGTAATTTTTATTATTGGATTGTTACAAGGAAAAGAACCACTAGATATGTTTATGACGGCTGTAAGCTTAGCTGTTGCAGTAATTCCAGAGGGACTTGCAGCAATTTCTACAATAGTTTTAGCAATTGGTGTTCAAAGAATGGTAAAGAAAAATGCAATAGTAAAGAAATTACCAGCTGTTGAAACGCTCGGAAGTGCTACGGTTATATGTTCTGATAAAACAGGAACCCTTACACAAAATAAGATGACTGTACAAAAATTATTTTATAATAACAGAATAATCGACATCGACGAAGTTGATACTAATAAAGAAAATGAAGAATTGGGAAGACTTGTTTATATTTCGATGTTGTGTAATGATACAAAAATAGGAGAAAACAAGCAATTAACAGGAGACCCAACAGAAACAGCTCTTATAGATATGGGATTTAAATTGGACTTTACTCCAGCTGTTTTTGACCAAATGCCAAGGGTTGAAGAAGTTCCATTTGATTCAGATAGAAAATTGATGACAACAGTTCACAAAGTAAATGACAACCAATATATGGTTTATACAAAAGGCGGAGTAGACGAACTATTAGCCAGATGTAGTAAATATCAGATTAATGGTGAAACTAAAGAAAATCTTGAAGAGTACAAAAAAACAATAGATGACTTCAACGACCAAATGGCTGAGAATGCTTTAAGAGTACTTGCAATGGCTTACAAACAAATAGACCATATGCCATCAAAAGAAGAAATGGAAACAATCGAGAAAGACCTAATTTATATAGGAATGGTTGGAATGATTGACCCTCCAAGAGAAGAGGCAAAAGTTGCTGTTGCAAAGTGTAAATCGGCAGGAATAAAAACAGTGATGATAACAGGAGACCATAAGGTGACTGCTGTTGCAATAGCAAAAGAACTTGGAATTTTAGAAGACGGCGAAGATGCTATAACAGGAAGCCAATTAGAAGCAATGTCGCAAGAAGAATTAATTCAAAGAGTAGAAAATATAAGAGTGTATGCGAGGGTTTCTCCAGAACATAAAGTGCGTATAGTTAAGGCATGGCAGGCACATGGAGAAATAGTTGCGATGACTGGAGATGGTGTAAATGATGCACCAGCCCTAAAAACAGCAGATATTGGCTGTGCGATGGGAATTGTAGGAACAGATGTTGCAAAAGAAGCAGCAGACGTAATTTTAACAGATGACAACTTTGCAACAGTTGTTTCAGCAGTTGAAGAAGGCAGACGTATTTACGACAACATAATAAAAGCAATACAGTTTCTATTATCTAGCAACGTCGGAGAGGTAATAGTATTGTTCTTTGCAATTTTACTAACACCATTCTTAGCAACAAAGTTTGGAATTCCAATTGGATTAATAGAGCCATTACTACCAATACACATATTATGGATAAACTTAGTAACGGACTCATTGCCAGCTTTAGCACTTGCATTTGACCCAGCAAACAAAGATGTAATGAAGAGAAAACCAGTAAAGGCAAGTTCTGGAATATTCACAAAAGGTATGACATGGCGTATAATTTACCAAGGAATAATGATAGGGCTTTTATCACTTGCTGCATTTGTAATTGGAATTTCTACTCCAAATCCTCCAGTAATAGAAGGATTAACACCAGAACAAGTAAGAGTTGAAATTGGTCAGACAATGACATTTATTGTTTTAGCATTTTCAGAGTTGATTCATGTATTTAACATAAGAAACAACAAAGAGTCGATATTTAAGACAGGAATAGGTGGAAACAAGCAATTATTCTGGGCTATTGGAGCATCTGCAATGCTTATGCTAGTAATACTTGCAATTCCAGTTTTAAGAGCAATATTCAGTATTCCAGTACTTCCAATGGATAGAATAGTTGAAACAATAGCATTAGTAATTGCACCAGTTGTAATAGTGGAAATATTCAAATTACTAAAAATAAATACTTCTAAGGATGAATAAATTAATCAATTAATTAAGCAATAATTTATATTTTTATAAAGCCTCAACATGTCGTGCTTGGTCGGGGCTCCTAACGGACCCCTCAAAAGGCGCACTTCCAGTTTCGTTTTAAAAAATATAAATTATTGCTATTTGGTTTTAATCTATTAGAAAAGTATGACGGATTCCTTAGTAAATTATTGCATACAAAATTTATAATAAAAATTGTAGAATATTGTAAATAAAAGTTGCATATGATAGAATAAGAAAAAAATAAGAGGTAGAAAATGTACGATCTAATAATTATAAAAAAATTAAATAAGAAAAAGGTGACTGCTTGTATAATTTTATTAATTCTTCTTGTAACTTTAGCAACAATTTTGGGAATAAGACTCGCAGAACATCATGAAGTCAAAAAGCAAGCTAAATTATATGAAGAGCAACAGGCTCAAATTAGAAAAGAAGAAGAGGAAAAACAGAGACAAGAAGAACTTGCAAAGCAAGCAGAAATTAATAAAAAAATAGAGCAAACTAGCAGGGCTTTCACTGACAAAGAAAAAGATAGAATAAAGCATATTTATCGTTCTACTGGTGAAAAAAGAGTATTTTTAACATTTGACGACGGTCCATCTGAAACGGTAACACCACTAATCTTAGACTTGCTAAAAAAGGAAAATGTTAAGGCAACTTTTTTTACGCTAGGAACTAATGTAAACAACTATCCAGACTTGGTAAAAAGAGAGTTTGATGAAGGACACTATGTAGCAAATCACGGCTATTCACACAAATATTCTACAGTATATGCATCACCAGAGGCTACATTAAACGAATATAATTATACAGAAGATGCAATAAGAAAAGCGTTAGGAAATAATTCATATATGTCAAAATTGTTTAGATTCCCTGGTGGCTCGAATGGCGGATATTATGATGAGGCAAAACAAAATTCCAAAGCATTACTTCATGAAAATGGAATTATGCACTTAGACTGGAATAGCTTGAGTTCAGATGCAGCAGGAGCAAAAACTAAAGAAGCCTTATTACAAAACGTAAAAGATACTATGGGAGAAAAAGATAGCGTTGTAATATTGATGCATGATTCCAGCGATAAAATACTGACATATGAAATGCTATCAGATTTGATTTCTTATTTAAAAGAAAAAGGCTATAAATTTGAAAACATATACGATTTATTGGATTAGATAATCTGAGGAAGGAATACTTTTTATGTATGATGTTATAATAATAGGAGGAGGTCCTGCTGGAATTACAGCCGGAATATATATTAAAAGAGCAGGTTTTAAAGTATTAATAATTTCTAAGGGAGAAGGAGCTTTAACAAGAACAGAGAAGATAGAAAATTATTACGGCTTTGAAACGCCTATCTCGGGGAAAGAATTGATAGAAAAAGGCGAGAAACAAGCAAAAAATCTTGGAATAGAATTAATAAAAAAAGAAGTAATTGGTATAAAATATACTGAAAGTGGATTTGAGGTAATGGTAGCAAATCAATCTAAAGCTGATAGGTATGTTGCAAAAACATTAGTAATCGCAACAGGAGTAAATAGAAACAAGCCAAACATGAAAGGACTGCAAGAATTTGAAGGAAAAGGTGTAAGTTATTGTGCAGTATGTGATGCACCATTTTATAGAAATAAAGATGTAGCAGTGCTAGGCAATGGAGAATATGCAATTGGTGAAATTGAAGAGTTACTACCTATTGCAAAATCAGTAACAATGCTTACAAATGGTAAAGAACCAATAGAAAATAGAAGTATCGATGTACAGATAAATGAAAAAAAGATACGTGAATTTAGAGGCACAAATAAAATAGAAGAAATAGAATTTGAAGATGACTCATCACAGAAAATAGATGGAGTATTCATTGCACAAGGAACAGCGGGCTGCTTAGAATTTGCAAAAAAATTAGGTGCAAAAACTGAAAACAACAATATTGTGGTAAATGATGAGATGCAAACAAGCATAGAAAACATATATGCATGTGGAGATTGCACAGGGGGAATACTTCAAATATCTAAGGCTGTGTATGAAGGCACAAAAGCAGGTTTAGCAATAATTAATAAATTGAGAAGAAAGGAAAATTAAATATGAGTGAAATAACTTTAACAAGTAAAAACTATAGTGAAGAAGTAGAAAAATCTACTATTCCAGTACTTATAGACTTCTGGGCTACTTGGTGCGGACCATGCAGAGCAATGATGCCAGTAGTAGCAAAAATTGCAGATGAAAATGAAGGAAAAATAAAAGTATGCAAAGTAAATGTAGATGAAGAACCAGATTTAGCAGAAAAATTTGGAGTAATGAGCATACCAACATTTGTTGCAATAAAAGATGGTGAAGTACTTGGAGCAAGCATAGGAGTACAAGACGAAGAAGAAATATTGAAAATGTTTGATAAATAAAAATATAAAAATTAGATTTCAATGTGAGATCTAATTTTTTTTTACAAATAAAGTATACATAAAATAAAAGAACTGAAAACGTTGAAATATATGGAAAAATGTAGTATAATTAAATAGATGGTACTTTTTTATGCCGTCCGAGATTTCGGGAGGCATGAGCCTCCGAAGTTTCGATATATTGAAAATTAGGAGGCAATAAGTATGAAGAACATTGAAAGAAGAAGGATTAATTTGGTGAAAACAAGCACCGGAGAAAAAGGATGCTTGTGGCTTGCAAAATTAGCGGTGCCTGAAACGGTAAAGATTACTGTGAACGGTGAAAAAGTTGTTCCGGCAGGTTTCGATATCTACGGTCAACCGGTTTTTACCAAAGAGCAGTGCAAAATGCTCGAGTTTAAGGAAGAAACACTCAGAAGAGAAAAGAACGATAACAACTTTGAATTGAAAGCAGAAGTCACGTACGAAGAAAGAATGTTTGACGTACCAAGAACCAGCTTTGATTCGGTTAATGGCATTCAGGAATCTCTCCAGAGTTTGTCTACCTTAAGCCAGATGATCAAAAACCGGAAGATCTTCCATAAAGCAAATCCGAAGATTATGCTGAACGAGTTTGTCTTGTTCGGATACATCAAACTCGAATGTGCTGGTGGAGTGTCTTTTACAACAGACAGGACTCGATTCACTGCGGATGTTGAAATATTCCAATATTTCAAGAACAGTAACGAGCAGACCTGTATGTTTGGTCAGTTTGCTTACACCATTCCGGAACCCCATTCGGTTTGCCCTTGTTGTGGACAAACTATCACAATTCATGATGTGAAAAACAACCCTTGTGTGAAGGCGCATGGTAAAGTGTATCATGAAAGGTGCTGGCAGGAGTTCAGGAAGCTTTCTGAAATCGATTTTTTTACCAGCGTGATAAGTGGTACCTATTCCTTTACGGAATATGAAGTAGACTTTAAGGAGAAGGAAGGTAGTAAGGAACCATATTATTCCGAGGCGGTGTTCCACACTGTCGACGGAGATGTGAAAATCAGTCGGTATGGCGAATTCACGGAGATCGAATGGCTGGACAACTACAAGCCTTTTGACTTTCGTCGAGTCATGAGAGAACTGAATAAGGGGATTGCCACTGATGGAGAAAGAAAGGTGTTCTTCATCGAGGATTGCTGGAACAATGCACATGCCTGCATTTATAAGGCAAGAAAAGCAACCAAACGCACTGCATAAAATCTGACACAACCAATTCAATGTTACCCCGCCCGGGACTCATTCCTGGGCGGGGCTTTTTAATAAAATATAGAATATATTTCTCAAAAACAACAAAAAAGTGCTAATTTTTAAATCAGTACTTTAATTTGGTGCGGATGAAGGGACTTGACGAGCCGCGTCGGGAAAACCGTCCACCGGACGTTTTTCTAATCCTCCTTTTCAAGTCCCACGAAATTCTCAAAGGTAACAAAAAAAGATACCAATTATAAATTAGTATCTCATTCTGGTGCGGATGAAGGGACTTGAACCCCCACGTCGTTGACACTGGTTCCTAAGACCAGCGCGTCTGCCAATTCCGCCACATCCGCATATGTTATTCTTAACACTTAATTATAATAGCACAATAATGTTTTGATTGTCAAGTATAAAATTAAAAAAATATAAAATTTCACAACAAATTTCTAAAAGGCTTTTAAAGAGCCGAAGTTTATGCTATACTTTATATGAATTTTTTTGGTAAAACAAGAGAGGGAAAATAATGAATCAAATTCCAGTAAAAAAGAATGAAAAATATATAGTAGATATAATTGATAATGGTTTTGGAGGAGAAGGGATTGCTAAAGTTGATGGTTTCACAATTTTTATTCCGAATGCTTTAAAAGGCGAAAAATGTGAAGTACTAATTGTAAAAGTTTTATCATCACAAGCGTATGGGAAAGTAATCAAAATTATAGAAGCATCAGAAGATAGAGTGGAACCAGATTGTGCCACTTATCAAAGATGTGGTGGATGTGATTTAAGACATATGACATATGATGCAACCTTGAATTTAAAGAAAAATACAGTGCAAAGCCTAATAAATAAGGGATTACAAAATAAAATTGAAGCAGAGAAAACAATAGGAATGGAAAATCCGTATAACTATAGAAATAAAGCACAATTTCCAGTTGGAATAGATAAGGAAGATAATCCAACAGTTGGTGTATTTGCACAAAGAAGTCATACAATAATACCAATTCAAAACTGTAAAATTCAAACTGAGATATCGCAGGAAATTGCCAGAAGCATAATAGAATTTATCAAAGAAAATAAAATATCAATATATGATGAAGAAAAGCATAGCGGAGCAATAAGACATATAGTTATAAAAGTTGGAAAATACACGAATCAAATAATGTGTATATTAGTTGTAAACGAAGAAATTGGCAAAGCAAATGAAAACAAGTTAGTGAAAATGTTATGCACTAAATATAAAGGCATAAAAACAATAGTAAAAAACATAAACAATAAAAATACAAATGTTATATTGGGAAAACAAAATGTAAACTTATATGGTGATGGCTACATAGAGGACAAGCTAGGAGAGTACACATTTAAAATATCCCCGATGTCGTTCTACCAAGTAAATCCTATACAAGCAGAAGTACTTTATAATACTGCGATAGAAGCAGCAAATTTGAGCAAAAAAGATATTTTATTTGACTTATATTGTGGTATTGGAACTATTGGAATATTCGCATCAAAATTTGTGAAACAGGTTTATGGAATTGAAATAGTTGAACAAGCAATAGAAGATGCAAAAGAAAATGCAAAAATAAATAAAGTAAAAAATGCAGAATTTATATGTGGAGATGTTGAATTTGCATTTGATGAACTAATAAACAAGAAAAAAATAATTCCAACGGCAATAATAGTAGATCCACCAAGAAAAGGACTGGACACAAAAACGATACAAAACATATTAAAGATAAAACCAGAAAAATTAGTGTATATAAGCTGTAACCCAGCAACCATGGTAAGAGATATTTCAAAAATGGAAGAAGTGTATGTTGCAGAAAAAATACAACCAGTTGACATGTTCCCATACACGAGCAGTGTGGAATGCGTAGCAGTATTGCAAATAAATATAAAAAAATAAATATAGATTCATATTTAAATGATAATTTTAATTGTACTGGAAGTGAAACTGTGAGTAGTCAAAAATTATGGAAAATGTATGTATAACCATTCAGTAAAAAATAAAGAGTTATGAAGGAAAAAATGTTATTAAAAGAAATGAATTCATTGACATATTAGTGATAGAATAGTATAATTGAGGCTGTCGCTTATTTTTTCGCGGGTACAATTAAGCCCGCTACAAGGAAAGGCAGGATATTATGTCACAGAATAATCGGAGCAAAAGTCACATTTCGTACATTGGATTAGTTTCAATTCTTGCAATTTTTATTGTAGGAATTTGGATATTCGATTGTACACACTTTTGGCGAAATACTACTATTTCGGGAATTGACTGTTCTTGGCTTACTTTAAAAGAAGCTTACAATAAAATTGAACAGGAAGTAAATACAAGAACTATAAAGTTTTATTTTATGGATGGCAACATTTATGAAAAAACTTATGAAAAAATCGGTGTAAGTATTGATGAAAAAAAATTAGAATCTGTTTTTAAAGAACAGCACAAATACCGTAGTGGACATCATTTCTATAATTTGGGAAGTGTTATTGAACTCGATCAAGAAAAATTGAAAGAAACTTTGAAAACATTTCCAGAGTTACAACTTGAGAACATGATTGCTCCACAAAATGCACAATTAACGTGGAATGGCGAAAAATTTGATGTTACAAGAGAAAAGGTAGGAAATCAAATTGACTTGGAGGAGGCAGAAGAATTTGCTATAAGACAAATTAATGCAGGAATGGATAGCATATATTTTCAGCTAGTGACACAGGGAAACCCAGATGTTGTATACGAAGACATAGAAAGTATACAGAAATATATGAATAATTTGCTTCAGAGTTGTTTGTATTTCAAACTTGCAAATGGAGAAATAGTAACGCTTGATAAGAATGTTATAAAAACATGGATAGTTGAGGATGCAAGGTTAGGATATTCAATTGATGTGGAAAGCGGGATTCAACATTTTGTAGAAATGTTAGCTCAAAAGGTAAAAGATATTAACAAAGATACCCCTGAACTTACTGATGTAGAGCTAAACCAAGATGTTGAAACAGAAATAATTAATGCTTTTCTTGGCAATCCGAATCCTCAAGAGGTGGATTTAGCATACCGCAAAATAAAGGAGTGATATCGAGTATCAAGTAGTCTGACATAAGGAAAAATAGATTGTCAAGCACTGAGAGCTTCAAATGAGTCTCTCAGTGCGTTTCTATAAAAAATAAATAAGGTTATGGTGATAAAAAATAAAAAAATACTTGAAAAAAATTGTTAAAGTGATAAAATATAGTCATAGAAATGCAGATGTAGTTTAGTGGTAGAACTTTGCCTTCCCAAGGCAATAGTGTGGGTTCGATTCCCATCATCTGCTCCAGAATGAAAAGAAAAATTGGAGTTTTATATAACTTTAATTTTTTTATAGGGAATCGAAAAGGAGGAATAGAAATTAGTCCAGTGGACTAATTTCCCGACGCGGCTCGACGATTCCCATCATCTGCTCCAGAAAATACAACAACTTGCGAATTAATAAAGTTTCGTAAGTTGTTTTTTATTCTGTAAAGAGTTCTTAAAAACTATTGAAAAATTCCCCATATTTTGATATAAATATAAAAAACAAACAAGGGAGAATATCGTGAAAAAATTAATTCAAATTTTAGGAATAGTCGTACTAGCAATAGTAGTAATTTTAAATATAGTTTATACGGCGGACATGAATTCTGGAGAGCAAATCTCAATCAATTTTAACAGTTTTATTTATATAATAGGACTTATTATAACGGCAATTTTAATTTATTTTATAACTGAAGTAATAAATAAACATTTATATAATGGGATAAATGAAGAGAAAAAACACAAATTGCGTAAATGGATGGTGGCAATTGCTATTGTTTTATATTTGATTTTAAATGCAGTGTGGTTAATTTTCGTAAGACCAGGAATAGTAGCGGATTCTATACACGTTTTAAATTTGGCACAAACATTTTACGAGAATAATCCAGATAGATACTTACCAAATTTGACATATGCGGGAATACCACTAATTCAATACATGCAGGCATATCCACACCAAATTACATTGGCATTTGTTTATAATATGTTATTTTGCGCGTTACGCTGTGATTTGATAATTTTACCAAGAATATTTAATGTATTCTTTAATTTGTTAATTATTTTGGCATTATATAAAATAACGAAACAATTATCGAAAGATTACAAAATAAATAATACGCGAATGTTTATATTAATTCTAACATTCTTTACAATACCAATGCTTGCAACATTTATGTATGGGGATATTCCAGCGCTTGCGTTAAGTTTATTTTCTGTATATTTTATGATGAAATTTACAGATACGAAGCAGGTTAGATATGGAGTTTTTGCTTCAATTCTTACAATGATAGCATATTTGATGAGAATGAATACTCTAATATTTGTAATTGCAACAGTAATTTATTTGGTATTAAATATATTCAAAGACTTTAAAGCAAAAGAAGTAAAAGAAAAATTGATAAATGTTGCTGTAATTGCAATGTTTTTAGTATTAACATTTGTACCATCATCACTTGTAAAAACATATTATTTTAATAAATACAATCTAGAAAAAGGTAAAACATATCCAAGCATTAGTTATATCTTAATGGCTATGGAAGAGGGACCTAGAGCAAATGGCTGGTATAATGAATCAATTGCAGAACCTGCATTAAGAAGCTTGAAAACAGGTGAGAATATTTCTGATGAATACAAAGAAAAAATAAAGGATAGATTAGAATATTTTGCAAAGCACCCTGCTTATACAGTAGATTTTTACAGACAAAAGCTTACGACTACTTGGGCAGAAAGTACGTATTCTGCAATATTTAACAATGGAATAACAGAAGAGAGTAATCTAAGCTGGATAAAGAGTCCTTTAACATTCTATCAGAAAGCTTGGATAATACTAACTTTCACATTGGCGATAATAGTGCTAATTCAAAATAGAAAAAATTTAACAATAGAACTAATATTCTTGGTAACAATATTCTTAGGAGGATTTTGTTTCCATATATTATGGGAGGCAAAATCTAGGTACATAATTCCTTATATAGTAACATTAATACCAGTTGCAAGTGTTATGCTAAACATTAAACCTTGGAAAATAAAGAAGCTGAATTCTTGACATACAACGATTGTATGATAAAATATTAAAGGAAAATTTATAAATTGGAAGTGCAAAATGAATCAAAAGAAACAATTATTAGTTAACACTATAATAATAGCAATAGGCAAGCTAAGCACACAAGTTGTGTCTTTCTTGCTTTTGCCTCTATATACATCAAAATTAAGCCCAGCAGAGTATGGAACATATGACTTTTTGGTAACTTTATCAACATTTTTGTTGCCAATAATAACATTGCTTATGGAAGAGTCTATGTTTAGATTCTTAATAGATGCCGATGACTTAAAGAGTAAAAAAAGAGTTATAACGGCTACAATTGCGTATACACTAGTTGGAACTTTTATATTTACAGCCATTGCTGGAATTATAATGGGTGTAATGCATTATGAATATGCATTTGTATTTATATTGTTTATAATTTCAAATATCTTATTGGGATTGAGCAATGCATTGGCTAGAGGAACTGGAAAGATAAAATTATATTCTTTCTCAAACTTTATATTGGGAGCCTCTACAATTGTACTAAACATAATATTCATAGTAAGCCTAAAGCTTGGTGTCAGTGGACTTTTATGGGCAAATACAGTCGCAAACAGTGCAACAGCAATAATAATCTTGTTAAAATTACATTTACCACAGTTCGTAAGTAGAAAAGATTTTTACAAGTCTACTTTAAGAGAAATGCTTAGATATTCAGTACCACTTGTACCAAACAATTTATCTTGGATAATCATAAGCTTATCAGATAGACTCATGCTTACAGCAATGAGTGGTACAGAAGCAAACGGAATTTATTCTATTGCAAATAAATTTCCAAATATAATTTATACATGTTATGGATTTTTTTCTACTGCATGGAAAGAATCGGCTGCAAAAATATTAAAAGATGATAACAAGGTAAAATATTATAACAGTATTTATAAAGATATAAAATTCTTTTTAAAGGCAATCGTATTAGGATTAATTGCAATAATGCCATTTGTATTTTCTTTGTTTGTGGACGCAAGCTATAATGATGCATACAAATACATTCCAATACTTGTAATATCAATTTATTACACAAATATGTCAAACTTCTATGGTGGAATATTTACAGCATATAAAAATACTAAGATAATGGGCTCAACAACAGTTGCGGCAGCGATTATCAACATAGTAATAAACATAATATTCATACCAAAATTCGGAATATATGCAGCATCGTTTTCAACATTAATTTCAAATTTGATTGTTTTTGTATACAGAAGATATAAATTAAAAGAGTACATAGTTTTAAAAGAAAAATTCAATTATGTGTTTTGGATATTGCTAGTAGCAACACTAATAACATATTACAAAAACAATTTAATTGCAAATATAATAATGTTTATAATAGTGCTTGCGTACTGTATATTTACAAATATGAGCTTCCTAAAGAAAATAGCAGAACCAGTAATAAATAAATTAAAAAAATAGGAATATATCTATAGTAGAGGTGAGTTATAATGAACAATGAAAAAATAACAGAAACATATGATGTATTAAAAACTTTTATACCCAAAGAAGATATTTACTTAAATGAACCAATGAGTAAGCATACTACTTTTAAAATAGGCGGAAATGCAGATATATTCGTTAAATTGAAGAGTGTAGAACAAATTGAGAAAACAATCGAAACAACACGAAAAATAGGAGTGCCATTAAAATTTATAGGAAATGGTAGCAATATTTTAGTAAAAGACGAAGGAATTAGAGGAGTTGTGGCGAAGATATGTACTAGTACATATGATTTTATAGATGAAATTACATTAAGACTTGATAGTGGTTTGTTAAATGCAAAAGTTGCAAGAATTCTATTAGACCATAGTCTTGCTGGTTTTGAATTTGCATCAGGCATTCCAGGAACTCTTGGAGGAGCTGTGAAGATGAATGCTGGTGCTTATGGTAGTGAGATGAAGAACATAGTTGTAAGTACAAGATATATAGATTTAGACAGTGACAAGATTGAAATAAAAGAAATTAACAATGCAGAGCATGAATTTAGTTATAGACACAGTATTTTCTCAAATAAAAATGCTATAATAATAGATACAACTCTAAGACTTCAAATAGGAAATAAAGACGAGATTGAAGAAAAGCTATGTAATAATCTTGATAATAGAAGAGAAAAACAGCCAATAGATAAGCCAAGTGCAGGAAGTACTTTCAAGAGAGGAGAAGATTTTATAACAGCCCAATTAATTGACGAGTGTGGATTAAAAGGTTATACAGTTGGTGGAGCACAGGTGTCAAAAAAACATGCGGGCTTTGTGGTAAACATCGGAAATGCAACTGCAAAAGACGTTATAGAACTTACAGAATACGTAAAGAAAAAAGTGTATGAGAAATTTAACAAGAAAATAGAATTGGAAATAGAAATTGTATAATTGAAATTACCTTTTATAAAAGTTAATGATATGGTTTAAATAAATTTTATTATTAGCAGAAAATATGATGGAAGTAATATAGATTAGATATGTATTAATATGAATTTACATAATATAATTTTAATGCATTATGTTAGGCAAAGTTTGAAAGGAATGAAATAAAAAATGAACGGATTTTTTAAGTGGTTTAAATCAGGAGCCAAAATAAAAAGATGGATTTTTCTAATGTTGATAGGAATAGTACTCGTATGTTATGGAATTGCAAAGGTGCTTGTAACAGATGAAATGGAATTTAGGGAGCTTGCAAAAATAATTTTTGTGTTTGTTTTAGGATTTACATTCACAATAATTAGTATAATATGTATTCAAAGAAGAACATTAGAAATATTGGTAGAAGAATCTGATACAAGGGATTTAGAAGATAAAAGTAAAGTTAAATCTTTAATATTCAATAGAAAAATATACAATCAAGGGCCAAAAGTTGTCGTAATTGGTGGTGGCGCTGGACTTAACACAGTACTTAGAGGCTTGAAAAATTACACAGACAATATAACAGCAATTGTTACAGTTTCAGATTATGGAGAGCAAAGAAGCAAATCAAAACAAGACTTGGGAACTCTTCCATTAGATGATGTAAAGGGTAGCTATGTGGCACTTGCTGCAAATGAAAATGAAATGGATTGCTTGATGAATTTAACCTTTAAAAATCCAAAATTAGAAGGATTAAAATTTGGAGATATATATTTAACAGCAATGAAAGAGGCTGTTGGAGATTTTTCGGCATCAGTAGAGGAAAGCTCAAAAATACTTAATATGACAGGAAAAGTTCTTCCAGTAACACTTGATCAAATTAAGATATGTGCAGAATTAGAAGATGGAACTGTGGTGGAATGTAAAGATAAAATTCCAGAAATGGTTAGCCAAAAAATAAGTAAGATAAATAGGATATTTATTTCGCCAACCAACACAAGAGTTGCTCCAGGTGTTATTGAAGCCATTGAAGACGCTGACGCAATAGTACTTGGTCCGGGAAGTTTATACACAAATGTAATTCCAAACTTATTGGTACCGGGAGTATCAAAAGCAATAAGAGAGTCTAGTGCATTCAAAGTATATGTAAGTAACATAATGACAGAGTATGGTCAAACTGATAGTTATACTCTATATGACCACATAAAGGCTATAATAGACCATGCTGGAAAAGGCATAATAGATTATTGTATTTATGATACTGGAGAGATTGTGCCAGAGTACGTAAGGCAGTACAATAAAGGAGGAGAAGAACTTGTTGAACAAGATGTTTCAAAAGTAAAAGAAGCAGGAATTAAGTTAATTCAAAGAAATATGTCTACAATCGAAAATGGAAGAATTAGACATAATTCTGATGCGATAGCAACAAGTATTATCCAACTAATTTGTGATGATATGAAATTTAGAGATATGCAAAATGATACAAGAGTTATTCTACTAGATTCAAAAATAAAAGACACAAAGAAGAAAATGAAAAACAATCAAGCAAAGAGTAAAAAGAAGAAAAACAAAAAACGTTCAGGAAATAGTAAATTCTTTGAAAAATATAATGATAGAATTCAGGCAATACAAGATAGTGAGAGCAACAGAGAAAAGAGAATAAAAGAAATAGAAAAAACTGGTAAGAAAAATAAAGAGAATGAAAAAAACAGTAAAAACATAGAAATACAGAAGAGTGAAATAAGACAAAAGAAAGAAAATAATAGACAGTCAAGTAAAATTGATGTAAATAGAAAGCTTGAAGAGGGTAGAATGTTAGAGTCTAGAATGGAAGAAACTCTAAGAAGAATGAAGGAAGTAAACAAGAATAAATAAAAAGAGGTAAACGATAGATGAAATACAGTGAAATTGATGAAGAAATAAAGAAATCTCTAAAAAGAGACTGGATAATTACAAATGGAATAGGTGGATTTTGTAGCCAAAGTGCACTGGGATGTAACACTAGAAAATATCATGGGTTATTGATTGCACCACTCACACCACCAGCAAGAAGATTTTTAATATTGTCAAAATTAGATGAAAGCATTGAAACAAATGGAACTAAATATAATTTGTTTACAAATATGGCAAATGGAGAAATATCTGAAGGATATAAATATTTAGTAGATTTCAAAAAAGAATATATACCAATATTTACATATAAAGTTGAAAATATAATAATCAAGAAGTTTATTTGTATGGATTATGGTAAAAATACAGTAGTTGTATATTATCAAATAAAAAATCAAAATGCAGAAGCTAAATTAACTTTAGCGCCAGTAGTAAATTTTAGAGACTTTCACTCTATAAATAAAGATCATCAATTTAATGCAGAACAATCACATTCTGGAAATAAAGTTAGAGTTGTACTAGAAAAAAATTCGGAAACACCAATTTACATGAATTGTTCTGATGGCAGATATTTTAAACATATAGATGATACATTCAGAAATATGTATTATTTAAGAGAAGAAGAAAGAGGCTTTGAAGCAGAGGAAAATCACTACGTTCCGGGGGTATATTCGATAAATCTGGAACCAAATGAAGAAAAAGAGATAACTTTTGTATGCTCATTAGAAGAAAATATAGAAGAAATAGATGGAATAAAAGTTATTAACAAGGAATTACTAAGAATGACCGGAATTATTTATGATACTGGTATAATTCAAAATAGTAAAATGAATGACAAGAAACTTGATATGTTAAAAGCTCTGATATTAGCAACAGATAATTTTATAGTAAATAGGCCATCATTTGGATTACATACAGTAATTGCAGGATATCCATGGTTTCTAGACTGGGGAAGAGATTCATTAATTTCATTTGAAGGCTTGCTATTATTAACAAAAAGATATGAATTAGCGAAAGAAGTTTTATTAACAAATATAAGAGACATAAAATATGGACTAGTTCCAAATGGATATTCAGGTTATGATAATAGACCATTATATAATAGCGCTGACAGCTCATTATTATTGATAGAGCAAGTGTACAAATACTTAAAATATACGAATGATAATGAATTTATAAAAGAAGAAATATATCCTAGTCTGGTAAAAATAATTGATGCATATTCAGATAAAATAGATGTTGATGGAGATAACATTTATTTAGATAAAGAGGATAATTTACTATATGCTGGAACAGAAAATACTCAAATTACTTGGATGGATGTAAAAATAGATAACCATGCAATAACTCCTAGAAATGGCAAAACTGTAGAGCTTAATGCTTTATGGTATAATGCATTAAAAATAATGGCTAGACTTGCAGAAAAATATGAGAACAAGCAATTGTGTAGAAAATATCTAGAAATGGCTGAAAAGACTAAAAAATCATTTGATGAAAAGTTCTATAATGAAGACAAACATTGCTTATATGATGTGTTAGGAGATAGCAAGGTACGACCAAATCAATTATTTGCATTAAGTTTATCACATCCGATTGTTGATAATGCAAAAATTGCGGAGCAAGTTTTAAATACAGTTGAGAATAAATTATTAAATAGATACGGATTACAAACATTAAGCTCAGATGAAGACGGTTATGTTGATGTATATGAAGGTTCTGCATACAAGAGAGATTCAAGCTATCATCAGGGAATTACTTGGCCATGGTTATTAGGATTATATTATGATGCATTAAAAAATACTATGATAATAGAAAAGAATAGAACCAAAAGACAAGAACTAGAAGAAAAAATAACGAAACTTGTAGATACAACAAAGGAAACTTTCAAAGCAGAAATGTTTGAAAGGTCAAGTATTGGCACGATAAGTGAAATATATGATTCAACAGAACCATATGAAGAAAGAGGAGCATTTGCACAAGCTTGGAGCGTGGCAGAAATCTTTAGAATAGTTTTAAATAAGAGATAATGTGAAAATGCAAGGTAAATAAAGCAGATTACCACGAATTGTTGAAGAATGTTTAAAAAATAGAAGATATAAAATACAAAATTAACATATATGCAATAATATACTAAACGAAAAAACAATATAAAAATATAGGTAGGAGGCTAATTGTGGATATCACAGCATTAGAAAATGAATTGAAAGCTGGAAAACTAAATAACATATATTTACTATATGGAGAAGAGCGCTTTTTACTAGATAACAACGTAAAAAAAATAAAAAAATTATTTGGTGAAACAGTAAATGGAATAAATTATATTCAAATTGACAACACTAATGTTTCAGAAATAATTGCAGATATAGAAACGCCTGCGTTTGGATATCCACAAAAGCTGATTGTTGCAAAAGATACAGGATTATTCCAAAAGCCTAAAAGAGGAAAAAACGCTACAACGGAAGAAAAAACATCCCAAAAAGATGACAATAAATTTGAGAATAAGCTAGCAACATACATAGAAGAGAATGTTGATATGATAGATGATTCTGTAATATTATTGTTTATTGAAAATGACGCAGATAAAAACAATCTATATAAAACAATTGATAAATTAGGTTGTGTATGTAATTTTGAAAAACAGAAACCTGCGGAATTAGTAAAAAGGCTAAAATCAATTTGCAATATGTATAAGGTAAACGTAGATGCTGTTACATTAAATTATTTAATAGAAAATTGTGGAACATCGTTACAGGACTTAATAAACGAAATTCGTAAACAAATAGAATATGTTGGAACTGGTGGAACGATAATAAAGCAAAATATAGACTTATTAGGAATAAAACAATTTGAAAGTATAATATTCGATTTAACAGATAGTCTTGGAAAGAAAAATATATCAGAAGCATTACAAGTATTAAAAAATTTATTGTATGCTAAAGAACCAATACAAAAAATATTTATTACATTATATGGACATTTCAAGAAATTATATATTACAAAAATAGCGATAAACGAAAAACTAAACATTGCAGAAAGCCTAAACTTAAAGCCAAATCAAACATTCTTAGTAAACAAATATACGATGCAGTCAAAATATTTTAAAGAAGCAGAATTAAGAAAACTGTTGCAAGAATTTATAGATTTAGATTATAAATCAAAGAGTGGTGCTATAGACCTAAATGTTGGACTAGAAGCAGTGCTTTGTAGATATTGTTCATAATTTTATACATAAAAATAATCAAATTTGAATAAAAACACTCCTTAAATGCAAAAATAAGCAGGAGGAGTGATTTTTTTATGGATTTTAGAACAGATTTAGCACTAGAAAGAAATGAAGTTTACAAGAAACAGAATAACCTTCAGCAAATAGAGGGTGTAGATATTGAAAATGATGTGAAAGATGAAGTTGAAATTTCTAGAATAAAAATTACAAATGAAGAAGGAGAAAAAGCCTTAAATAAACCGATTGGAAATTATATTACATTAGATGTAAAGCAAATAAAGCTTGCAGACGAGGAAAGGCTCGAAGTGATTGCAGAAATTGTAGCAGATGAACTTCGAAATACAATATCAAAGCATGTGAAGAATACGGATGATATTATGGTTGTTGGGCTTGGAAATTTATATGTAACTCCAGATGCTTTAGGACCTAAAGTTGTTCCAGAAATAGAAGTAACAAGGCACATTTTAGAATATATGCCCAAAGTTATGCCAGAGGATACAAGACCTGTTTCAGCAATATCTCCAGGAGTTCTTGGAATAACAGGGATTGAAACGATGGAAATATTAAAAGGTGTGGTTGACAATGTAAAACCAAAACTTTTAATTGTGATAGACGCTTTAGCATCTAGAAGTATAGATAGAATAAGTAGTAGCATACAGATTGCAGATACTGGAATTGTTCCGGGTGCAGGAGTCGAAAATAAACGAAAAGAAATAAGCCAAAATACACTCGGGATACCAGTAATAGCAATAGGGATTCCTACAGTTGTTGACTTAGCAACTGTAACAAATGAATGTATAGATATATTTATAGAAAGTTTACAAGAAAAAGCAATGTCAAATGATTATCTAAACAAATTAAAGGAAAAAGATAATTATGAAGAAATAAAAGAAGCTCTTGTTCCAAAAGATTACAACATGATTGTAACACCAAAAGAAATAGATAAATTAATTGAAAATATGAGTAAAATAATTTCGAGAGCCATAAATATGGCAATGTAAAAAAATGAAAAGACTAATATATTCATTAGAATTGAATATTAGTCTTTTCAAATTCTTTTCCATTCAAATAGTTCAACTGTTGAGCAGATTCATTGAACTTAAATTTCATTTTATAACTACACAAATTTTGAGTTTTACACTTAAATTTTTTATTTATATCATTACGTCCATATTTACCATCTCCAATAATAGGATAGCCTATAAAAGCAAGGTGTGCACGTATTTGATGTGTTCTACCAGTGTGTAAAATTACTTCTAATATACTTGTGTTATCTGATTTATTTGAAGATAATACAAAATATTCTGTGATAATATTTTGGTAGCCTTTTTTATGTGTGCTACTAATATAAACCATAGATTTTTTGTTATCTTTAAAAAGATAATCGTTTAAGATAGCGTGCTTTTTTTGAGGTATTCCATAAACTTTACAGATGTAATGCTTTTCAATTTCATGATTTTTGAATTTATCAAAAAGAATTTGTTCTGATTGCTTATTTTTTGCAAATAGTGTAAGTCCAATAGTATTTCTATCTAATCTATGACATGGATATATTTCAAAGCCGTATTTTGTAGATAATATAGTGGTTAGAGAATTATCTCCAGTTACTTCAATTTCAGTAGGTTTATCAGCTATTAAGATATTATCATCCTCATAAATAATTGGAATATCAATAGAATTATAGGAAGTATTTGCAATTGAGCTAATATTAACGCTTTTAGAAAATAAAAACTCATCAGTAATAAATACTTTTACTACATCTCCAGTGTGTAAAGTTACATTTTCGCTAATTCGTACATCATTTACTTTAATATCCTTTTTGCGCAAAGCTTTATAAATAGTATTTAAGCTTAGCGTAGGGAATTCCTTTTGTAAAATATTAATTAATTTCTTTTCATTATTTTTATTATCAATATTAATCGTTCTCATAACCTAAATTATATAGCAAATCTTGAGGTGTGTCAACAATTAATAAAGTTACATAATTTATAGATTTACGCATGAAATAATAAGAATTTACTACGAAAATAAAATAGAGATAAAGAAATATCTTGGTAACATCATACCATGTGCTTCTAATAAATCACGAGAACAATTGAAAAAATTTATAAGAAAGTGTTTCCAGATTTTATAGTTGTTTCTACGCTTACATTGAATGTACTATTTTGAAAATTATCTAGCCAATTATAATCTTGCCAGTCTTTTATTGTTGGAAAATATTTTACAGCGTATTTTCCAAATCCATCTATATCGCAATTGTATTCTTTAGCAGTTTTATATAAGTAATCGTTTAAAGCTTTTTTTAAATATTGATTACAAGATTCTTCTATAAGCTGTATGTTTTCCTTCGAATAGTAGTTGGAATTCCCGTAGGATGATTTTTGAGTGGCAGATTCTATTTTTGCATTAATTTTTACAACAGATGAAATAAATGGAGTGCCATTTACCAAAGAAATGCTGTTTTTTGTATTATGAGCAAGTTTTATGCTTAAATTAATGCTTTCAGAATCTCCAATAGGATTAGGTATGCTAATTGTACAAGATTTTAATTTATTAGAAACCATCATATGCAAAATTGATTCTTCGGCATTTAATTCTCCAACCAATATATCGTTTTTAAAAACTGCAAGCCCGATATTTTCAATGTTATCTGCTGGAGATATAGGTAAACTTGATGAAGAGCCAAGAGTAGCAACTGGATTCTTAAAGGAATCTACACAGTCTGAAAAGAAATTTATAAGTGTTACGTTTTGCGTATAAGATGTATATTCATTTGAAGCAAGAGTAATTTCGTAAAATCTTGATGGTAAATCTTCGAGCTCTGGTGAGGCTATATTTAAAAAATCTTCAGAGGGTATTTTACTTATTATTATATTGGCATGAGGGCTGGTTCGTGGGCTACTTAATAATGTATACATATACTCAGAAACTCCTTTCTGAGCGAGTTTTTCTGATATTACAATGGCTTTACAATGAGATAAATCTAAACGCCTACTTATATAGCTGTTTAAAAGACTTATTCCAGTTTCTATAGACGCACATTCTACGCTATTTACAATTTTTTCATATGCTGTGCCAGATGAACCATTTGAACCATTAGATGGTTTGGCAAGCTGAACAGATAGTTTTAATGTATTAGAATTTCCTATATCAAGACCTAAAGCAAGAACGTAGGCTAATTTATCTATATTACGTGTGCTATATGGTGCAGATAATGAGAAAAATACAATAAATAATGATAGAAAAATAATTAAAACTTTTTTTATATTAATCCAAATTCTCATTGGTATTGGTTCCTTTCTTTAATTTTAAATTAGCAATCATAAGAATAATTGGAAATACTATAAAAGTTAATGGTGTTCCAATATATTTAGATATAAAATCATTTATTGCAAGTGTTTGCATAATACTGTTTGGAATAAGTGCAATTATCAAACTAATTATACAAATAGGAATTATAAAAGGTGTTGAGTTTTTTACATTAGTAACTTTTTGGCATACTAATGATGAAGTCATTAATCCAATGCTAAAGTAACTCATAAATGATAAAATCCAAGTAAATACAAATAAAGATTCAGGGTGTTGAAAGTATTTACCAAATTCGTTATTTGATAATAGTGAATAAAGTGGTGAAATACGGTCTATGTCTGTGCTAAAAGAAAAAGCTAAAAGCATACTAGCAGTTGCAAGTATTACAATAAAAATGGAGATTAATGTTGCAATTAAGGTCGATTTTTTAAAATCTTTTTTGTTTTCGAGTAGTGGTGGTACTAAAAATAAAATAGAAAAACCATTAAATATAAAAATATTTGAAATACCAGTGAAAAAAGTATTAGAAACCCCATGACCTAAAATTGGAAAAATACGCTGAATTGTCATATTGGGAACTACGGCTGCAAAAGCGGTTAATAAGCTTATTACCATAATTACACATAAAATAACATTAGTTCTAGCAATACTTTTTATTCCTTGCATATTGGCAATAACACCCACTACTAAAAAGAAAAGTAGCAAATAAATAATTGGAGCATCTCCGTAATAAATAATGTGAATTGTTTCTATAAAATACCTAAGCAATAAAGAGGATGTAACAATTATATATAGGGCAAAAATTGAACCAACTAGCCATTTAAGAAATTTTCCTCCAGTAACTTCACAAATATCAATTATATCTGAATTTGGAAATTTTTTAAATAAACGTATTATAACAACAATTAAAAACAAAGTGATTATACTGACAAATATAACATTTAAGATTGATGATGAACCGCAAAACAACAATATAGATTGTAGATTATTCATAGATATTCTGTTAATTGTAAGTATTAATATTAATGCGATAGATTCAATTAAATTAATTTTTGAAAACTTCATAAATTATGCGAAAAATCGCTATCCTCCTTTTTGTTTAGAATATGAAACTTTTAATTATATATTATAAAGAATTAATGTTGTGGGTATTTCCATCTCATGCTTATTTTATCTTGAGATTTTGGCCTTTTGGTTTTTAACTCCTTAGAACGTTTTTCTCTGCGATAGGCAGGAGATAGCACTATTCCATTACCAAATTCATCTGTTTTAAATATATTTTTACCTAAATAGCTTACTCCAAAAGAATGCATATTATTTAATACTAGTAGATGAACACATAGTCCTGCTGCAAGCCCAAGAAACCCTGCCATAGCACCTAGTAAAATATAGATAAATCTCATTATTCTAAAATGAAAGCTTAACGAGAAATCTGGAATTGAGAATGAGCAAATGGCTGTAAAAGATACAATTATAATTAAAATAGGACTCACAATTCCGGCATCTACTGCTGCTTGACCTAGTATAAGAGCTCCAACAATTCCAATAGTTTGTCCGACAGGAGATGGAACACGTATACTGGCTTCACGAATTAGTTCAAATGATAATTCCATTATTAGAATTTCAAAAAGTATTGGAAATGGAACAGTTTCTCTAGCTGATATTATAGAGTAAAGAAGTTCTGTTGGAACCAATTCTTGATGAAAGCTTGTAATAGCCATATACATACTAGGTAGCAATAAGGCAAATGCAAGTGCTATAATTCTAAGAGCCCTAACAAAATTAGAATATTGATATTTTAAATTATAATCTTCGGAAGAAGCTAGAAAATCTGAAAATATGGCAGGTACAATAAGCACATATGGACTTCCGTTTACAATAATTGCAATTCTACCCTCAAATAGTAGATTTGAAGTTCTATCTGGTCGTTCTGTGGCAATTATTTGCGGAAGGCTGGTATTATCATTATCTTGAATTAATTGCTCTAATTGTCCAGAAGATGTTAAGTAATCTATTGCTAAATTATTTAAACGATAACGCACCTCTGAGATTAGATCTGTATTTGCAATATTTTTTAAATAACATATAGAACAAGGAGTTTTGCTCAACTTGCCAATATTTACAGATTCTATTATAAGATTTTCGTTATTTACATATCTTCTTAAAAGAGAGGTATTTGTACGTAAATTTTCTGTAAAGCCAACTTGAGCTCCTCTAACTACCATTTCATTGTGCGGTGTTGTAAGACTACGCCTTTCGTATCCTTTAACTTCTACATCAAATGCAATATCAAGAGTATCTATAAAAAGAGCACAGTCTCCAGCATTTATAGCTTTCACTATATCATCAAACTTAGTAAATTCTTTAACATTATTTTGAGGAAGTAAACAATTAGAAATGTACTCTACAATATTAAATCTTTTTACTTTTCTTACTGTTATGTTATTTGTTTTTACTTCGGATAATACTCTATTCTGATTGCCTTCGAAAGAATTTGCGGTGTTTTTTAACATTAAAGGCTTCAAAATAAAGTTATTCATAACATCTTGGTCAGTCATTCCGTCAATATAAACAAGAAAAGCACTATATTGTTTGTTTCGTGCAGTAAGCGTAAATTCTCTAATTATAATGTCGGAATTAATCATCTCATTAAAACGAACTCTTATATATTCTAGGTTAACATCTAAAGATGGAAAAATTTTATCATTACTAGTGTCTGTTAGAGACTCATTATCTAAATTTAATGCTTCAGAATTTTTGCTAAAAGTTGTAGAAGCATTAGTTACTAATGGATTAGTTTGTTCGCCAAGCGAGAAATTATAATCATTAGGGTTATCTTCATAAAAAATATCATGAAAATAATTTTTTATTGAACTAAATACGGAACTCAAAATACAATCCTCCAAAAAATAATTTAATATAGTTTTTACTAAAAATATAAAAATATGTAAAAATTAATTTTCTTTTTATGCATAACTTTTTAAAAGACTAATATACATTAAATAAAGTTATTGTACAAACACATAACACATTTGAAATATACATTAGATGTATAAGGAGGTATAAAATTAATGAAAGACAATAGGTTATATCAAGACATAGCAAAAAGGACAGATGGCGATATTTATGTTGGTGTTGTTGGACCTGTAAGAACTGGTAAATCGACTTTCATAAAAAGATTTATGGATTTGCTAGTAATTCCAAACATAGACAATGAGTATAAAAAAGAGCGTGCACAAGATGAGTTGCCTCAAAGTGCTGGTGGCAGAACAATTATGACTACAGAGCCAAAGTTTATTCCAAATGAAGCGGTACGGAATTACTGTTGGTGATAATATAAAGCTGAACGTAAGACTGGTTGATTGTGTTGGATATTTGGTTAATAATGCTATTGGATATTTGGAAGATGATATGCCAAGAATGGTAAAAACACCATGGTCAACAGAGGAAATTCCATTTGAACAAGCAGCTGAGATTGGAACTAAAAAGGTAATTCAAGAACATTCTACAATTGGAATATTGGTTACAACTGATGGAAGTGTGACTGGAATAGAAAGAGAAGATTACATAGAACCAGAGGAACGTGTTGTAAAGGAATTAAAAGAACTAAATAAACCTTTCGTAATAGTATTAAATTCGGTAGAACCAGATTCTGAATATACACAAACATTAGCTCAAAAACTTCAAGAAAAATACGATACACAGGTAATTCCAACAGATTGTGAAAATTTAACTGCAGATAAAATTGATGAAATATTTGGCAAAGTATTATATGAATTTCCGATAGAAAGAGTAAACATCAGTTTTCCAAGATGGGTTGATGGACTACCAGAAACACATTGGCTAAAAGAAGAATTATATGACGAAATCAAAGATGCGTTTAAAGACATAAAAATTCTAAAACAAATAGACAACAGAATAACCAAATTGCAGAATACTGAGGTAATATCAACAAGTATAATAAACGAAATACAGCTAGGAACAGGAAGCATAAATATAACCATCAACTTATTAGATGACTTATTCTATAAGGTATTAACCGAAATTTCTGGAGTTCCAATAACAAACGAAGGTGAACTATTCTCTAGCATGATATCATTTGCAAATGTAAAGAAGGAGTATGACAAAGTATCCACAGCATTGCAAGAAGTAAACACAAAAGGTTATGGAATAGTAAGCCCATCAATAGACGAATTAATATTAGAAGAGCCTGAAATGGTAAAACAAGGCACACGCTATGGAGTAAAACTAAGGGCAAAAGCACCATCAATACACATGATAAGAGCAGACATAGAAACAGAAGTATCTCCAATAGTAGGAAGCGAAAAACAATCACAAGAACTGGTAGAATCGTTACTTTCAGAATTCGAAAACGATCCAAAGAAAATATGGGAATCAAATATATTTGGCAAGAGCCTGCATGAGCTTGTAAACGAAGGCTTGCAAACAAAACTAATGAAAATGCCAGAAGATGCACAAGAAAAATTACAAGAAACATTAGAAAGAATAATAAACGAAGGAAGCGGAGGCTTAATCTGCATAATATTATAAGAATTTCGCCCAATAGGTACGCCCCTTTTTGGGCGAATTTTTAGTATGACGGGCATGTCATAAATCTAAGGTGAAAGTCCTAAGAGGCGTATTTGTCGCGAACTCGATAGCAACTTGCAAAGCGTAAACCAGTAATGGAGCGTGAAAAGAAGCAATAGCAAAATCGTGGCTCTATGAACAAGAATTTGATACAAAGGCTCATTAAATGGATAAGCTGACTAAACACAGTAAAGTCCAAACATATAAGCAATATAGAAAATAATCTAAAAGAGCCATCTTTATGGGTAATGGTAGTAATTGCAAGAGCCTTTCATAAAGAAATAACAGATTTGTATGAAATAAAAAAATAAAGTTAGAACATAGTTCTTCTAATTTTTATGAAAAAATATTGATAGCTCGTTAAAATGAAAGAAAATTTTTAAAAAGCTATTTTTATTGTTTTTGAGGTATATATGTGAAGATTGTTGGATTATGTAATATTAAAACAAATACTATGATTAATGGTCATAAAATTATGAAATATAAAAAATTAGACATTTACTTTAATAGTAAGTGTTTTTTTATACGATTGGAGCTCTTTTCTAAATCTAATAATTGTTTTATAATATGAAAAAGGAAAAAAATTCTAAATAATTGAAACTTTTTTTTATATTTTAGTACTTCTAATTGAAAGGGGATAATATGAGTACTCAAATAACTAAAAATACATTTGAAAAATTTTATGATGATACTTACAAAAGTGTTTTAAAATATACTATTTGCCATTGCAATAATTTAGAAGATGTAAATGATATAATTCAAGACATATATACAGAATTGTATCATAAAATAAGTAAAAGAAATTTGATTCTGGAAAATGTAGAAGCATATGTGATAGGAATCGCACGAAAAAAATTAAAAGTACATTATTCTTTTGTTTCAAAGAAGATTATGTCTGAAATAAGTGGGAACATAGATGACTCTAATGATAGTAATATAGATATTGAATCTAATTTGATTACAAAAGATAATGTGGAACAAATATGGAAGTAAATAAGGAAAAAAAACGAAATAACTGCTAAAATTTTTTATTTGTTTTTTGTAATGGATTTACCTATAAAAACTATTGCAAATGATATGAAAATGACAGAATCAAGTGTGAAAAATCATTTATACAGAACTCAAAAAGAATTAAAGAAGTATTTAAGAAAGGAGAAATTAAATAATGCTGGATGACGATGCAAAAAAAATTATGTACAGTAAATTTGATAAAGATACAAATTTCCAGAATATAATTAAAAATGTAAATCAAAAAAAAATCTATATTAGATTGTTTCAATATGCTTTAGTACCTTCGTGTACTATATTAATAATATGTGTGTTAATGTTAAAAAATAATAATGTAGCTAACTTGTTAGTAGGAAAGAGAAATACCACTTTGCTTAATACTATGGTAAAGGATAATAGTATTATGGATATAGAAATGAATAAAATGATAGAAAATCTTGAAAATAAAATACCAACAGAAATATCCGACAAAAAAGAAATATACAGAACTATAAATAGTGGTGAAGCTATAATGTCAGATGATCCAACGATACCGGATAATTTAATTAATAACCATTCAAAATCAAATTATGTTGTAAAGGTAAAGATTATATCAATTGGAGAAGGTGAGATGCTACCGAAACAAGAGAATTTTTATAATCCACATACATGCTATACACCAATAAAAATTCAGATAACGGATAATCTAATGGATACAAATAAATTATCAGGAATAATAAATGCCTATATAAATGGCGGAAAAATAAAAATTTCTAATCTGTTAAAAACGATTAATAATGAAGAAGCAAGAAATTTAGGGGTTTTAAATCTTTCAAAAGAGGAAAGAGAAAAATATATTGAGTATATATGGACAACTCCGTATTTTGAACCAGCTATTGGAGATGAATACGTAATGATTATTCATAAAACCAATTCAGACTTATATCAAATTATGTGTGGAGGGTATGGAATATTCAGTGTAAATAAGTCAAATAATCAAGAAAAATATATAAATGTGATTACAGGAAAAGAGTGGAAAATACAGTAAAATATAATAAAGGACGGTTGAGATGGTAAATGTATTAATAGCGGATGATAATATAGATTATGCAATTAATTTAATGAATTATATAAATAAACAAAATACTAATGCTAGAGTATGTAATGTATCAAAAACTGGATAGAAACATTAGATATTCTTAATTCGAATAACAATATAGATGTAATTTTGTCAGATTATAAAATGCCATTTTATAATGGAAAACAAGTTTTGGATAATATCAAAAACAAGAACAAGTACATAAATTCATGTATTATTATATCAGGCGAAATAAAAGATGTGACTATACTAAAAGATAATCCATTAGTTCATAGCATAATTTTTAAAACCTTAACCCTGTACGAAATAAATAAAAAAATAAACGAGATTATAAATTATAAAGAAACCTTAAAACGTGAGAAAAGTATAAAAAATAAAATTTTAAATGAATTATTATATTTAGGGTATGATATTTCTCATAAAGGTACGTAATATTTGTTGAGTACTATTCAATATGCTATT
>ENA-UPTB01000644-UPTB01000644.1-human-gut-metagenome-genome-assembly--contig:-NODE-644-length-36137-cov-7.759207_pt1 | contig 36137 bp, 35 predicted proteins | sample MGYA00250046_ERZ773369 | MGnify/ENA primary metagenome ERZ773369 (study PRJEB29103, sample SAMN06111938) | human gut metagenome | biome: human gut; feature: ankylosing spondylitis patient; material... | reverse complement strand
GGGAGTGAATGCCTACACCATTGAGAAGAACGGTATCAAGAAAATGGTTTATCAGACGGCATGGAAGCAGGACGGAGTGGTCGGTGGCCTGGTGGAGATTTCGATGGAAATACCCGGAGAGATGCCACACTATATGAGAAAATAACAAAATGATATATGATATGAAAACACTTTCTAATTCAGAACTGACAATTAAAGTTTCACCGCATGGAGCCGAGTTATGCAGTATCTTGCATGATGGAAAAGAATATCTTTGGCAGGCAGACCCTGCTTTCTGGAAACGGCATTCTCCGGTGCTTTTTCCCATTGTAGGCAGCGTTTGGGAGAATGAATACCGCCACGAAGGCGTTTCCTATGCATTGACGCAACACGGTTTTGCCCGCGATATGGATTTTGAATTGATGCTTGAACTGGAAGATGAAGTGCGTTATCGACTGGTTGACAGTGAGGAAACACGCAAGAAATATCCTTTCCCGTTTTGCCTTGAGATAGGCTATCGGATAGAGGGAAAGAAGATTGAGGTGCTTTGGAAAGTCATCAATACCGGAACACGCGAAATGCACTTCCAGATAGGGGCCCATCCGGCTTTCTATTACCCGGACTATGATGCGGAGACAACGGACCGTGGATATTTCGGCTTTGATAAGACGGAAGGTTTGTACTATATCCTTATCTCCGAGAAAGGATGTGCCGCTCCGGATAAGGAATATTTGCTTGAGTTGACAGATGGCCTGCTGCCTTTGGACATACACTCCTTTGATAAAGATGCCCTGATTCTGGAAAACAGTCAAGTGAAAGAAGTTACATTATATAATAAGGAGAAGAAACCCTATCTCAGTCTGTATTTCGACACTCCGGTGGTGGGGTTGTGGTCGCCTCCGGCCAAGAATGCTCCGTTTGTCTGCATCGAGCCGTGGTACGGGCGTTGTGACCGTGCCCATTATAAGGGCGAATATAAGGATAAGGACTGGATGCAGCACTTGGCGCCGGGAGGAGTCTTTAAAGGTGGGTATACAATTGATATAAGATAAAAAATGAAGAAGGATACTGAAAATAATTCGGTATCCTTTTTATTTGGAGAATGCAATGTCATTATCTTTGCGCCCGGTAAAAAATATAGGTTGTTTTTTAAGGTATGAAGAAGAGTCTTATTGCATTGGCGTTCGGTACATTGGGGCTAGGGATTGCCGAATTTACGATGATGGGTATTTTGCCCTATGTGGCTACTGATTTGGGAATCAGCATTCCCGTGGCCGGTCATTTCATTTCTGCGTATGCGTTGGGTGTTTGTTTTGGTGCGCCCATGCTGCTCCTGGCCCGTAAACGTCCGTTGAAGCAGATTCTGCTGGTCTTGATGGCATTAATGATTGTGGGTAATATTTGTGCGTCTATGGCACCCGATTATTGGGTCTTGCTGTTGGGACGTTTTGTTTCCGGGCTTCCTCATGGTGCTTATTTTGGGGTGGCTTCCATTGTTGCGGGAAAATTGGCTGATAAGGGGAAAAGCTCGGAGGCGGTTTCAATTATGATAGCGGGAATGACTGTGGCCAATCTGTTTGGTGTGCCGTTGGGTACTTCGTTGAGCCATACACTGTCTTGGCGTGCCACGTTTCTGCTGGTAGGTGCCTGGGGATTGATAACACTGTACTACATTTGGCGTTGGGTACCGCAGGTCGAAGGACTGAAAGACACGGGATTTAAAGGACAGTTCCGTTTTTTGAAGAAGCCGGCGCCGTGGCTCATATTGGGAGCTACGGCTTTGGGCAACGGTGGCGTATTCTGCTGGTATAGCTACATCACCCCGTTGCTGACCGAGGTTTCCGGTTTTAGTGCGGAAAGCATTACGGCGCTGATGGTACTGGCAGGATTCGGAATGGTTGCCGGCAATCTGGTCAGTGGGCGCATGTCCGACCGGTACACTCCGGGGAAGGTAGGTACGGTGGTGCAAGGGATGATATGTGTTATTTTATTATTGATATTTTTACTCTCGCCCCATCCGTGGTGTTCGGCAATATTGATGACACTCTGTACGGCAGGTTTGTTTGCCGTCTCCAGTCCGGAGCAGGTGTTGATGATTCGTGTGGCCCCTGGAGGAGAAATGTTGGGAGGCGCTTGTGTGCAGATGGCTTTCAATTTGGGGAATGCTATCGGAGCCTATATCGGAGGCCTTGCCTTGAGTGGAGGCTATCGTTATCCCGCATTGGCAGGCGTACCGTTTGCACTGATGGGATTTATTTTATTCCTTGTCTTCTACAAGAAATTTCAGGCGAAGTATTAAGTGTTTCATTTTTTTTGTGTATGTTTGTCCGCAAGTATTAACTAAACTCGATAACTTATGAAGACTTTGAATTATGTGAAGATATTGCTGTTGTGTGTATTTACGATTGGGCTGGCGTCTTGTGGGGATGATGTATATTATACCATGCAGAATAGCGACGACAAATTGTGTGGGAAGACGTGGATAGAAGAATATCAGACGGAAAACAAAGATGGAGTTGAAGTGTTATGCAGTCATCAGCTGAAGTTTGCCAAGGCTGATAATTCTGGACAGGAAATCTGGGAGTATTATCGCGGAGGCGAGTCCCGTCCCTATGAAACGACTTCACGTACTTTTACTTGGAAATGGATGGATAAGTCTATGGAGGGGTTGACTCTGAATTATGGTGCCGGTGAAATCAAGTACTTTGATAATGTATGGGTGCGCGAACATTATTTATCCGGTAAACTGGATGGAACGGTTGTTATGATGGTAGATGCTAATTATAAATAAAGTATGGCTTATGAATAATATGTTGAAATACACAAAAATGTTATTGTTGTTTGTCCTTGTATTAGGATTGACATCATGTGATAGTGAGGAAGAAACGGAATATAATCTGCCCGGTGAATGGTATACATCTGAAGAAATAGATTTCGGGGCATATACTTGGGGTAGGGGGACGATTATGACCTTTAACGCGCGCAACCAAGGTACTATTGGTTCATATGGCGACCCGAATTATTTGCTTTTCAGATGGAATTGGGTTAGTGGGGCTTACAATCTGATGGAATTGGAATTCTATGATGGTGGCAGCATGGCTTACATTGAAGGAGCCATGGCTGATTCTTATTCTTTCAGTGGTACTTGGTATAATAGCTGGAGGGAATATCAAGATAATATTCACGGACAGCCTTTTCGTATGCGTCGGCAATGACGACATGCTTATCAATAAAAAACGGAGCAAATCAATTGCTCCGTTTTTTATTGTATGTCAGCTTTTTACTTATTCTTCAAAACCAATTTCTTGAACTCTCCCGGATAAGGTGTTTCAAACCGCATCAGCTCTCCCGTGACGGGATGATAGAAACAGAGTTTGAAAGCATGCAGGGCCAAGCGTCCGATAGGATTTACGTCTTCCAGTCCATAGCGTCCGTCGCCGATAATGGGATGCCCCAAATCCTGCATGTGTACACGTATCTGGTTTTTTCGTCCCGTTTCCAGGTTCAGTTCAACGAGAGAGTATCCATTGGCTCGTTTGATGGTACGGTAATGCGTAATGGATTCTTGTCCCCCGTCATCTGTCGGACTTGAATATACATACAGCTTGCGGTCTGTCAACCAAGAAACCACGTTTCCTGCATCTTTTTCCATCTCGCCGACCACTACGGCTACGTATCGCCGGTCTGTTACAATGTCATGCCAGTTATCGCGTAGTGTACGTTGGGTCTTCTCGTCTTTGGCAAACATCATCAAGCCGGAGGTGTCACGGTCCAGGCGGTGCACGATGTGTACACGGTGCTGCTTGCCCGAGCGTTGCACGTATTCATTCAAGATGGTATAGGCGGTACGTTCCTTTTGCCGGTCAGTGTTGACGGACAGCAAACCCTGCATCTTCTCTATCACGATGATATAGGCATCCTCGTATACAATCTTCATCAGTTTATGGTTGAACTCTTTACGTCCCTTCTCACGGCTGATTTGTACTTTCATACCCGGTTGCAGAGAACGAGATGACTTATGTCGTCGGCGGCGGCGTGATCGAGGCTATCGGTTCTGTTACCGCTCCGATCTGGACCGCTGCTAATGTCAAGACTTTCAACACCAACCTGGTGACCATCATTGGTAACTCTTATGTCTCCAAGCTGGTCAGCACCACTCTGGGCGTTATGTTCGGTGGTAACTGGGGCGGCGACGGTGCCGGCTCTTCCATCTTCAGCGCTGACAAGGGTGGTCTGGGTTCCATCGTGAAGTACGGCATTAGTGGCAAGACCACTGAGCTGAACAGCTTCAACAAGTTCATGCAGGTTGTCGGCCTGGGCGCTGCTGTGTACCAGCTGGGCACTGCTGACGCTAAGACCTATGTTAAGGAAACCAAGGTCCTGAAAGCCTAAGTTTCAGATCAAGTTTTATTCGTTGAATAAACCGATAAACTTTATCGGCGGCAAGTCGTAAGGCTTGCCGCTTTTTTATTTGCATTTCTTGTTACGATTTTGGAACCTTTTTCACATTTTTTTCAAAAATTAATGGTTTCTTAAAAAATGTCCTCTTGAAGAAAGCACCATATTGTGTTATACTACACCCAAGCTTTAGGAGATTTGAGCAAAAATCCCTAGAGCAATGACTTGATCAAAGGGTAGGCGCTCCCTTCTTTTGATAAGCAGCTTGGCCTCTGCTTTGCTCTGTTTCCGCATCAGGGCAGAGCAAAGCAGGGGGCTATGCGCTGCTTTATCGGGGAAGCGAAAGAAGCCTTTGTTCGTGTGTCAAAACCAACGGGACTATTTAACCCATGAGCTTTGCGAACTGCCAAGGCCTCCCCTACAAGGGGAGGTGTCACCGACAGGTGACGGAGAGGTTGGACATTGCAGCACTCTGCCGTAATGTTTCCAATCGGAAGCATCTACTCTGTACAACCTCTCAGTCGCTCACGCGACAGCTCCCCTAGCAGGGGAGCCTCTGGCGAAAAGGGAAAGCAGCTCAAAAAACTCCTACTTGCGAAAGCAGGAATATCATGGTAGAATAGGACTGTTGTTTTGAAATAGATTCCAAAGAATAGGAAGCATCTATGCGTTATACCTACGTCCGGCAGCACGACACGACGGACTGTGCAGCTGCCAGTCTCGCCATGGTGTGCCTCCACTACAAAAAAGAGATCACCATCACCCGCTTGCGCGACATGATGGGCACTGACCTGAAAGGCACAAACCTCACGGGTCTGCAGAAAGCCGCCAACGAGCTGGGGTTTGACACAGCGGCGGTACGCGTAGACCGCGAAAACTTCTTAAGCGATTTTACTCTTCCTGCCATTGCGCAGGTCATCACCGACCAGGGCCTGGCCCACTTTGTGGTCATCTTTAAAAAGACGACCATCAAGGACGATGATGCCCGTCGCAAGCATGTCCGCAAAGAAGAAGAGCGGAAAGCCGACGAGAGCAAAAAGTACAAGTGCAAGGATTACGTCGTCATCGGCGACCCTGCCAACGAGCTGAAAAAGATCTCGCTGGATGAGTTCTACAAAAACTTTACGGGTGTTTTGCTCCTGATGAACCCCACCTCGGAGTTCAAGGGCGGCAAGGAAAAACAGGGCAGCATGTTCAAGCGGTACATCAACCTGCTGCTGCCCCAGAAAAAACTTTTTATCTATGCCATCGTCAGCTCGGTCATCCTCACGGTGCTGGGTATCGCATCCTCAATGTTTAATAAAATATTGATGGATGAGATCCTGCCGTATGGATTAAAGAGCTTACTTGTTTCGATGATCCTGGTGTTCAGCATCGTGAGCATCACGAGTACATTGATCGGTACTGTCCGTCAATGGATCCTGATCCACCTGTCCATCAAGATCGACATCCCGCTGATGCTGGGGTACTTCGGGCATGTGTACAAACTGCCCATGAAGTTCTTCGCCACCCGGAAGACTGGTGAGATCACCACCCGTTATTCGGACGCGTCCACCATCAAGTCCGTCTTCACCAGCATCGCGCTGAGTGTGGTGATGGATATCGTGATGGCGGTAGCCACCGGCATCGTCCTGTTCCGGATGAACGCGACCCTCTTCTCCATCTCGGTCTTCACTCTTCTGCTGAGTTTGCTGCTTGTCATTATTTATAAGCAGCCCTACAAGCGGATCAATGAAGAGACGATGCAGCAGTCGGCCGTCCTCAACAGCCAGATGATCGAGAGCCTCCGCGGCATCGAGACCGTCAAATGCAATGCCAATGAGGACCGCGAGCTGGAAACTCTTGAACGTGAATACATCAAGAGTATGAAGATCAGCATTCGTTCCAGTAAGATCAGCACCGGACAGTCTCTGTTCTCTGCTTTGATCTCCACCATTCTCGGCATGGTCACCTCTTACGTGGGTATCATGCAGGTGTTGAATGGCAACATGACGCTGGGCAGCTATATGGCGTTCAGCACCCTTTCCAGCTACTTCACCTCTCCGGTGAGCGACCTGATCAGCATGCAGATGTCGATTCAGGAAGCACAGATTTCCATGAAGCGTCTGACCGAGATCATGGACTATGAATCCGAACAGAAAGACGATCGGGAATACACCGAGATGGAGCAGATAGATGGTGACATCGAGTTCAAAGATGTCACGTTCCGGTACGGCAGCCGTTCCCCTGCCCTGAATCATGTGTCCTTTACGATCCCGAAAGGAAAGAAAGTGGCGCTGGTTGGCCAGAGCGGCAGCGGTAAATCCACGATCACCAAACTCCTGCTCAAGTATTATGAGCCGGAAAGCGGTGAGATCGACGTCAATGGCGTCAATCTGGACGAGTACAGCAATCAGTCTGTCCGCCGCGCGATCGCCTATGTGCCCCAGAACGTGGAGCTTTTCAGCAAGACCCTCTATGATAACATCCGGATCTCCAAGCCGGACGCGACCATCGACGAGGTCAAGGCTGCTGCCAAAAAGGCAGACGCCCACGAGTTTATCCGCAAGCTGCCGCTGCAGTACAACACCTATCTGGAAGAAGCCGGCAACGGCCTTTCCGGTGGTGAGAAGCAGCGCATTGCGATGGCTCGCGCGTTCCTGAAAGATTCCAACCTCTATATCTTTGATGAAGCGACCAGCAGCCTCGATTTTGGTACTGAAAACACCATCTTCGATATGATCTACAATCAGCTGGCTGACCGTTCCATGTTGATCGTGGCCCACCGCCTTTCCACTGTCCGTGATTGTGACCTGATCCTGGTCATGGATCATGGCGAGATCGTGGAGCGCGGCACCCACGACGAGCTGCTGGCAAAGCAGGGCAAGTATTACGAGCTCTGGAACCTGCAGCAGGGGATCTTCCGCCGCAAGAAAGAAGCACCCGCCCCGGCTCCCGCCGCCGTTGTGGAAGAAGACGACGATGGCGAGGACGCCATGACTTATTAAGTTGCAACTGAGTGCGCACTCAGTTACATAAATTGGCTTTTCAACGGATGCGCATCCGGAAAAAGGCCGTGTAAATTTGATTCAATCATTTGAAGGGAGTAATTCATTATGATGATGCCTGCAAACTATTCTGCTATCGCAGAGAACGAGATGACCTATGTTGTTGGTGGCGGCCTGCTGGAGGCCATCGGCTCTGTTACCGCTCCTGTCTGGGGTGCTGCTAACGTTAAGACCTTTAACACCAACCTGCTGACCATCATCGGCAACAGCTTTGTTACCGACGTGATCGGCGGCACTGTCGGTGTTGTCTTCGGTGGCAACTACATGACCAAGTACAACGATGCTGAGGGCAAGGAGAAGCGCGTTACTGTTCTGGGCAAGAACAAGGGTCTGTGGAATGCTCTGGATCCCAACGGCGATAAGGAGACCACTGGCCTGAACAAGTTCCTGCAGGGTGTCGGCGCTCTGGCAGCTGTGTACCAGCTGGGCACCAGCACCGCTAAGGCTGCTGTTGCTGAGTCCAAGCCTATCGGCATCACTGGCGCTCTGAACTTCTAATCAGCTCCTATAACTAAATAGGAAGTGTATTGCATTTGCACCGCCCTACTTGTTAGGGCGAGGTAGATGATAATGCCTCGCTATGGTGTGCCAGGAGGCGTGAGCCTTCTGGCACACTTTCTATTTGTGTACATTTTGCGAGCAGAATGTGGACAGATAGAGAACATCACTTATTACTGCAACAAGTAATAGGTGATCGTCATTGGATAAACTGCTTTGAGGTTCGTTATGCCGGTTACAAACCTCCCCTATGACCGCCGTTTGAACGGCCGCGCCAAAGAACTCCGCCATGAAATGACACCGCAAGAACGAAAGCTCTGGTATGCGTTTCTGCGGGATTACCCTATTAAAATTTACAAGCAGCGCGTCATTGAGTTTTTTATTGTAGACTTTTATTGTGCAGAAGCAAAACTTGCCATTGAATTGGATGGCTCTCAGCATTATACTGAGCAAGGCAAGTGTTACGATAAAGAACGTACTGCAATGATTGAAGCTTACGGGGTACAGGTACTGCGTTTTTCAAACCGGGAGGTTGATTCTAACCTTGCAGGTGTCTGCCAGACCATTGCCCAGACGATTCACACGCGCCTTACTTCTATGCCTCCGGCGCAGGAGTAGCCCTCTTTGCCAAGGCCTCCCCTACCAGGGGAGGTGTCACCGACAGGTGACGGAGAGGTTGGACATGGCAGCACTTTACCGCATCGTTGCCGATCGGCAGCATCTACTCTGTACAACCTCTCAGGCGCTCATGCGCCAGCTCCCCTAGTAGGGGAGCCTTTGGCAAAACTTTCAGGTAGTTTCTTTTCGCCTGCGGCTCCTATTTATCTAATTACGATTGCCTATTACACCCCTCCCCTGCCGGAGGGCAAAATCTAACAGAACAGGTGGACAATATCATGAGAGAGATTCAAATTGCACAAAACAAGACCCTCAAGCTGACCAATGTGCTGGCCCGCAAGATCGAGGCGGAAGAGTTTGCCAACCTCCAGATCGTTCTGACCCAGATGCAGAACTTTATGAAGAGCAACAACGCCCAGCCCATTGGCCCCATGATCCAGTGCGTCAAGATCCCCGGCGGCCCCAACCCCCAGCCGGAAGTCTACATGATGCAGCAGACCACCCAGCTCATCCCCCGCATGGAGCCGGGCTACACCCAGGACGCTGTGCTCCGGGTGCGCGGCTGCCTGTACGCCCACTACACCGGCCCCATGAGCCAGAGCGGCCTCGCCAGCCAGAAGCTGAACATCTTTGCCTTTGAAAACGAGCTGGAGCTCAACGGCAATGTCTACACCATCTTTGTCAACCAGGACGACGATGACGCGGTTGTTGACGTTTTTATGGAGACCAAGTAATATGACGAACACCACCCACATCTATAATCTCGACGAGCTGCAGGACCGCCGCATCATGATGGACAAGAAGCTGCCGCCCTACGGCTACGCGCTCATCATCCTGACGGGCTTCCTCATGGTGTACCTGCTGCTGTGGAGCACCAAGAACTACCGCACTTACGTCAGCCAGTCCACCGGCACGGTGCAGGCTGCCAACAAGACCTACATCATGTCCAGCTACTCCGGCGCCATCACCGAGCTGAACGTCTCCGAGGGCAGCTATGTCAACGAGGGCGACCTCATTGCCCACATCAAGAGCACCGACCTGGACATTCAGACCGAGAGCTACGAGAACCAGCTGGCCCTCTACAAAAAGCAGAAGAGCCAGTACGAGAAGCTGGTCAAGTCCATCCAGGACGACAAGAACTACTTCAGCGAGACAGACATTGACGACCAGCCCTACTACTACCAGTACGAGACCTACAAGAGCCAGGTGGCACAGAACACGTTCGACGCGGCCCCCTACCAGGCGGCCGGTTACTCGGACGAGCAGATCAAGACCCTGATGGAGCAGAACCAGAGCACCGTTGAGAACCTGTACTACTCCACCCTGCAGAGCATTTCTGCCAACCTGACCTCCATCCAGAGCAATATCGACTCCATCCAGTCCCAGCTGGATGCCCTGAACACGGGCGCGAACGATTATTACATCTATGCCCCCACCTCCGGCGTCATCCACATGGACACCCCCTATAAAGTGGGCATGGTGCTGAGCGCCGGCTCGCCCCTGGCTACCGTCGCCAGCGAGAACAGCGACCTGGAAGTGGTGGCCTACGCTACCGTCAACGACCGCCCGCTCATCCATGTGGGCGACCCCTGCAAGATCGCCATTACCGGCCTTTCGGAGTATTCCTACGGCAGCCTGACGGGCACCGTCACCTCCATTGACAGCGACGTGACCGCCAGCTCCTCCGGCTCTTACTACAAAATGACCATTACCCCGGACAGCACCTACGTTGTCAGCAACAGCGGCGATAAGGTGGACCTCTCCAACGGTATGAGCGTCACCGCCCGCGTCGAGTACGACCAGCTGACTTACTTTGAATACGCGATGGAAGCTTTGGGCGTCCTGTTCCGCTAAGCCCCTCCCCATCCAAACTGAACGCCCAAAGAGGTACAAAACATGAGATCTTTCCCCAAACAGCTGGCCGCAAGTGCCGTGCTGCTGGGCCTGCTGGCCGCTGGCGCGGCCCTGCCCGCCACGGCTGCCAGTCCCCTGAGTGCTGCAGCGGCCATTACCATGCCCTGGACCACGGTGGCCGTGGAGAGCATTGCCCCCGGTGACTATGCCGCCACCATGACGGTGGGCACCGCCCAGCAGCTTTCGCCGGAGATCCTGCCGGAAAAGGCCGCCAAGCGTGCCAATGTCAGCTTTGTTTCTGATAACCCCAACATCGTGTCGGTCACGTCGGACGGCGTGGCCCAGGCCGTTGGCCTTGGCACCGCTCACGTTGCCGCCACGGTCGGCGAGCAGAGCTGCCTGTACACCATTACCACCGAGCCGGACGCCTCCATGGTGGTGACGGAAATGGACATCACGCTGGCGTCCAACACCATCACAGTGGGTGACACCACTTCCCTCTCGCTGGCCGTGCTGCCCACCAGCGCCGCCAACTATGCGGACGTAAGCCTCAGCTCCTCCAACGAGGGCGTGGCTACCGTGAACAGCTTTGGCAAGATCACCGGCATTGCCCCCGGTACCGCCACCATTACCGCCACCAGCGGCAGCGTGAGCGCTTCGGCGAACATCAAAGTCGTTTCCAGCGGCTCTGCCGTCACGGAGTCCCTCTCTCTGAACACCAACTATGTGGTGCTCAAGCCGGGTTCCAGCAAGACCATCACGGGCAGCGTAGCCCCCTCCACGGCCTCCCAGAGCCTGACCTTCAAATCCAACGACACCAAGATCGCTACCGTCAACGGCAGCGGCGTCATCACCGGCGTAAGCACGGGTGCCACTTCGGTCATCGTCTCCAATGGCACTGTCTCCTCCTCGGTGACGGTCATCGTCAACCGCACGGCCTCCGCTTCCAGTGACGGCGACAACTCCGGTGACGGCACCCCGGCCGACGAGACTCCCACTGATCCTGTCGTCGCCGCCATTGAGAACGCGGCTTCCGATACGGTGGCCCTCTCCCAGCAGGAAGCTCCTGTGGTCTCTTCGGATGCCCTGAACGCCCTGCGCGCCAACAACAAGACGTTGGTGGTCAACGGCGACGGCTACAGCCTCCGCTTTGTGGGCAGCAGCATCAAAAACACCTCTGCCCCGGTGGACACGGCCCTCACCTTTACCCCCTCGGAGCACGGCGTTAACTTCGTCCTGAACAACGGCGAGGCACTGCCCGGCACGGTGGAGATCACCTTTACCGGTGATTATGCCGCCTACAGCCGCATCTACCTCTATAACACCGTCGCCTCCAAGTGGCAGTTCCTGAACGCGTTCAAAAATAACACCCTGGGCGCGGACACGGCGGGCGAGTATCTGCTCACCACGGAGAACCTCCGCTTTGCTGAGATGGACTGGACATTCTTCATTGCGGGCGGCTTTGTGATGGTCGGCATTGTTGTGGCCTATATCGTCGTCAAGAAGCGCTACTGGTTCTGGTAAGCATCTCTCCCCTGTTCTGATTCGTAAAATGGCTCCTGCGTGGCTCTGAGGCTGTGCAGGAGCTTTTGCTTTGCCTGTTCTGATCCTGTGATACACAAAAGCGCCCCGTTTCCAGCGGCTCCGAGGCCCAGGAAACGGGGTGCTTGTTTTGATGGAAGTTTACTCGACAGTCACGCTCTTGGCCAGATTACGGGGCTTATCGACGTCACAGCCGCGCAGGACAGCCATATAGTAGGCGAACAGCTGCAGGGGCACGATGAGCTGCAGCGGCATCAGCAGGTCTTCGTACTCGTCCATCCGGACGATATAATCCGCCACGCCCTCAGGCACTACAGCGTCTTTCGTGGTGAACAGAATGACCCGGGCCCCGCGGCTCTTGGTCTCCTTGGCGTTGGAGATGGTCTTCTCATACACCTGCTTCTGAGTGGCCAGCGCAATGACGGGCACACCATCGGTGATGAGGCTGATGGTGCCGTGCTTGAGCTCGCCGGCCGCATAGGCATCCGAGTGGACATAGCTGATCTCTTTCAGCTTGAGGCTGCCCTCCAGCGAGAGGGCATAATCAAACCCGCGCCCGATAAAGAAGCAGCTCTGGGTGTTGACAAAGCGGCTGGCGAGGTACTTGATCTGCTCGCAGTCATCCAGCCGGGGCTTGATGACCTCCCCTGCCCGGAGCAGTTCGGCGGTCAATCGCTTCGTTTCAGCTTCTTCCAGCTTGCCCCGGGCATAGGCCAGCCGGAGCGCAAACAGGTAGAGCACACACATCTGGACCATATAGGCCTTGGTGGACGCCACGGCGATCTCCGGCCCCGCGTAGGTGTAGAGGATGTAATCCGCCGCCCGGGCAATGGAGCTGCCCACCACGTTGACGATGGCCAGCACCGGCACGCCCCGGCTCTTGGCCAGCTTGAGGGCCGCCAGCGTGTCGCTGGTCTCGCCCGACTGGCTGATAATAATAACGAGGTCGTCCTTGTTCAGGATGGGGTCCCGGTAACGGAACTCGCTGGCAATATCCACCTCGGCGGGGACTCGGGCCAGCGTTTCAATGGCGGCTTTGCCCACCATGCCCGCGTGCATGGCCGTGCCGCAGGCCACCAGATGCACCGTCCCGATGCTGCGGAGCCGCTCATCCGTCAGCTCCGGGATGCGCAGGTCGGGCATGCCATCCTCCACGCGGGGGCTGACCGTCGCCGTGATGGCGGCGGGCTGCTCATTGATCTCCTTGAGCATGAAGTGGGGGTAGCCGCCCTTTTCGGCCGCTTCCTGGTCCCAGTCCGCGGTCAGGCGCTGGCGCTCCACGGGCTCCCCAAAGGCGTTGTAGAACCGGATGCCCTGGGCCGTCACGACAGCCAGGTCGCCTTCTTCCAGCACGCTGTAATCCCGGGTGTACTTGAGCAGGGCCGGGATATCCGAAGCCACAAAGTTTTCGCCCTCGCCCCAGCCCACGATGAGGGGGCTCTCTTTTTTCACGGCGAAGATGGTGTCCGGGAAATCCTTGAACAGCACGGCCAGCGCATAGCTGCCCCGCACCATGCCCAGCGCCTCGTGCAGGGCCTGCAGCGGCTCGCCATGGTAGCAGCTGTCAATGAGTTTGACCAGTACCTCGGTGTCCGTCTCACTCTCAAACGTGTACCCCCGGGCGGCCAGCCGCTCCTTGAGAGCACCGTAATTTTCAATGATGCCATTGTGGACGATGCTCACCCGCGGGGTAGAGTGCGGGTGGCTGTTCACATCGCTGGGTTCCCCGTGGGTCGCCCACCGGGTGTGCCCGATGCCGCAGGAGCTCTCCGCGAGGGCCTGTACGGCCAGTTTCTGGCGCAGGGCATCCAGCCTGCCCTTACTCTTGACAACGCGGATGCCGCCCTCCTGGGCCAGTGCCACACCCGCCGAATCATACCCGCGGTACTCCAGTTTCTCCAAACCATCCAGCAGCACATCCTGTGCGCTGCGCTTTCCAACATAACCTACGATGCCGCACATACAAAACACCTCCATACCGACAGCCCGGCGCAACCAGCGCACAGCACAGCTGTCAGCTTCCTGTATCAGTTTATGTTTTTGTATGGCTTCCTTTGAGGGGATCTGTTACGGTATTGCTGCCGTTTTTTGCCCCTCTCTGCGGCTGGTATAGCCCCGCAGGCCGCCTGGCCTGCTTCAGCCGGAGAAACATCCGCCGAATTTTTCGATGATTCCTCTCCTCGTCACCCTCGCGGCTGTCACCCGCGTGGCCCGGCGCTCTGTGTCAACTATGTGTGCACATTCCTTCTTTCAATGCGTTCCAATTATCTTCCCAACATCTTGTGCAGCCGGGGCTGCCACAGGATGCGGTACGCCTGCAGCATGTTGTGCAGGGCACGGTCATAGAGCAGAAACGCCACATTGCCCATGGCAAGGGTGGTCAGCGAGACGGCCAGCGCCGTGGTGCGCATCTCCTGCGAGATGCTGCCGCCGGGGATGAGCAGCAGCACCAGCCCGTATAGGAGCAGAATGCCGCCGTTGCAGAGCAGCAGTTTGCACAGCCCCCGCAGCAGAGCAGGCCGGATGTGCTCGAATTTCGGCTTGACCAACGGGTAATACCCCAGCAAAAAAACGAATGTCAGCGCCACCTCTTTGTCCGGCACAAACAGCAGGCTCAGCAGGCTGACGGCCCCATAGGCTGTCCAGGCCAGGGTCTTGCCGCACTCCACGCAGACCGTCGCCACCAGAAAGCTGGCAATGGCGGGCGCGATATACATAAAGATCGGGGTGACCGCCCCCAGCAGCATGAACGCGATGCTCAGGGCCGCTGCCATGCCGCAGTAGGCCATGGCCCAGCTCTTGCGGCCTTTCACGGCAGTTCCCAGCTCACAGGCTGGTTTTCCTGGAACGGATCCACCGCGTGGCGGAGGCCCAGGATCATGATGTTGTCCAGCAGGGTGCGGTTGAGCTTGATATCCAGCAGGTTATACGCCCGCACCAGATCGTTGGCGGCGGCCAGCGCCTGCCGCCGGGCACTCTCCACGGCGGCTTCCGGATTGGTGATCCCATTGGCCAGGAACACGTTATACCGCTTGCGCAGCTTGTCCCGCAAAAAACTCTCGGCTTTGTCCATCAGGTAGGCCGCGCGGCCAATGCAGAAGCCGATATAGTGCATGCTCTTGCGCTGGCTGGGATCATCCGTGGCCAGTACGGAATAAAGGGCTCCATACAGGTTGCTCTTGGGCTCTGAGGCCAGGGTATAGTTCTCGGAGTTCAGGGTCATCTGCACATTGGCCTGGTCCCGTTCCTGCGCAAAAATGCGCTCCAGAGCCGGGTTTTCGGCGGCGGCTTTCTCATAGGCCCGGCGGAGGAAGAGCCAGTTCCTGACGCGGCGCGCTTTTTTATAGAGAGGCAGATCTCCCCACTGGGCGTCCTGCAAACGGTGCCAGCCCAGCAGAACCTCTACCTGAGCCGCCAGCCGGATGCCCTGGGTCTGGCACATCATCTCTTTCCAGACCAGCGTGCCGGGCACCCGCATTTTTTTGCAGGTAGCCGGGCGGCCCGCCAGGCTGTCGGCCAAAATGGCAAACAGCACGCCATTGTACCGCAGGCAGCAACACGAAAGAAACCCATAAGTGGTATACAGCTGGCGGCGCACGCCCCGCAGGTACCACTGATAGGTATTATAATCCCGGATGGTCAGTTCCGGGAGATAAGGCCGCATCCGCCCGTTCATCTGGCTCATGTCTCTTGCTTGCCCTCCGTTTCGACAGGTGCTTTGTCCAATAGTGTAAGTATAATCCTTTTCGACCTTTCATTCAATGGATGCTTTGTGAAATCTTTCATCAAAAAACGCACCGGACGTTGTGCATCCGGTGCGTTTTAAAAAAGTATCACTTTTTCTCGAAATGCTTGGGAGCCGTGACGCGCTTGCCGTCAAAGCCGCTCTTGGGCATGGGCTTGGCGGGCCGGTTCTCAAACTTGGGGGCGCTGTAGTACATGTACAGCTGGCAGGGGATCATGCCGTTGTACATCTTGCGGCGCTTGTTTGCCCGCTTGCCATAGTGGTGCTCAAAATCCATATCGGCGGTGATGGCGTAGACGCCCGCGCAGGGGTGGGCCTCCATCTGCTGGCCCAGAGTCTTTGCCAGCTTGGCAGCGCCCTCAATGGTGCTCATCCGCTCACCATACGGCGGGTTGGTCAGGACGATGGCCTCGCTCTTTGCCGCAAAGTCAGCCACATCGGCCACTTCAAAGTGGCAGCGCTTTTCCACACCGGCCAGCTTGGCGTTGGCGTTGGCCAGGGCCACCGCGGCGGGGTCGATATCATAGCCAAAGGCCTCAAAGCCGGCATCCAGCTTGGAATCGGCCAGAGCTTTCTGGCGCTGCTCTGCCCAGACGGCGGCAGGCACAAAGCTATACCGCTCAGCGGCAAAGCGGCGCTTGAGGCCCGGCGCAATGTTCATGGCTTTCTGTGCGGCCTCGATGAGCAGGGTGCCGCTGCCGCAGAACGGGTCTTCCACCAGGCTGTCACGGCGGACACGGCCCAGGTCGGCGATGGTAGCGGCCAGCGTCTCGCGGATGGGGGCCTCCATGGCGTTGCGGCGGTAGCCGCGCTTGTGCAGGCCCTCGCCCGTGGTGTCCAGCATGATCTCACAGACGTTCTTGCGGAGCATGAAGCGGATCTTATACTCCGCGCCCGTCTCGGGCAGCACGGAGGTGTGATGGAACTGCATCAGCCGCTTGACCACAGCCTTTTTGATGATGCTCTGGCAGGCAGGCACGCTGGAGAGCTGGCTGTTGAGGGACGAGCCCGACACCGGGAATGCGGCATCGGCGGGGAGCAGCTCCTCCCAGGGGATGGAATACACGCCATCGAACAGCTCGTCAAACGTGGTGGCGGGGTAAGTGTTGAGCAGGAGCATCACACGCTCCACCGTGCGCAGGTTGAGGTTGGCGGCTGCGATCATATCGGCCCCGCCCTGAAAGGTCAGGCGGCCGTCGCTGACATGGATGTCCTCGGCACCGATGCGGCGCAGCTCAAAGTTGGCCGTGGACTCGCACCCGAAAAAGCAGGGAGCGATGAGTTCAAATTTTGCGGGCATTTTGGTTTCCTTTCCTGGTTCTGTACGGGGCCGCTTGTTCCGGCTGCCGCCGTGCATGGGCAAAACAGGCCCGCCCCGCTGGGGGCAGGCCCGTTGGTGGTACTTGTATCAGCGGCGTCCGCCACGGCCACGGGGGGCGTAGCCACCGCCGCGGCGGTTGTTGGTCTCGTGGTCGAGATCCGCCATTTTCTCTTCGCTCTGGCTCTTGAAGCGGCTCATCATGTCCTCAAAGCTCAGGTTGTCGCTGCGGGCGGGTGCCTTGGGCTGCCACACACGGGGAGCAGCCTCCCGGGCCGGACGGCCCCCCTCACGGGGCGGGCGTCCACCGCCCTGACCGCCGCCAAACCGGCCGCCGCGATTGCCGCCATGACCGCCCTCCCGGGGGCCATTGCCATAAGGCCGTGGCCCGCGATCCTCCCGCGGCGCGCGGGGAGCACGGGGTTCCTGGGGCAGCAGCCGCTTGATGGAAAGCGCGATCTTTCCGTCCGGGGCCACGTTGATGACCTGGACTTTGACCGTATCGCCATCGTGCAGGACGGCTGCAATGTCCTGCACAAACTCATTGGACACCTCGGAAATATGGACCATGCCCACGCGGCCCTCCGGCAGCGCGACAAACGCGCCAAACGGCTTCACGCCTGTGACACGACCCTCGAAAATGTTTCCTACCTCAATTGCCAAAGCTCAATACTCCTGTTCTTCTCCTGATAGTATCCGGTCTGCCGCAGGGGGACCGGGGGTGCGGCTTCAGTTGCCCGTCACATCCACAAAGATGCGCTCATTGGCAGCTGCGTAATTATAAGAGTCCCGCGCGACCCACTCGGTCACCTCGTCCGAATCACCACTGAGGATGCGCTGCATCTCTTCATTTTTTGTCTGCTGCTGGCTGATCTGCTCCTGCAGGGTCTGCAGCTCCGCGCGTTTGGAGCTGATGGCTACCTGGTTGGAGATATACGCTGCCAGCATACTGAGCAGCAGCAGTACAAAAAACAGCCGGAAAAACACTCCCAGCACGGTTTTGCGTTTCCGCCGCTTGCGGCCCGGATTCGTCATAGTGTAAGCCCCCGTACATACAGCAGGCTTTTTGCGCCTGTACTCTTACTTTGATACGTTTGAATTATACAACACGCGCCGCTCACTTGGCAAGTTCTTTTTCGGTTTTTTTGCAAGTCTTTTTTCGTTCCGGCGTTCTTTGGCCGCCTTTTTGCGGGCGGCACGGGCCTGGGCATGGGCCGCGGCGTATTTTGCCAGCCCATCCAGCGGCCTGCGCAGCACCCGGCCCACGGCCCGCAACGGAGCCCCCAACAGGTGCTCTGCCAGCGCAATGCCTGCAATGGCTGCCGCCAGCATGTACCAGCGCGGCACGCCCCCGGCGCTGAGGGAGGCCGCGTAGCTCTGGGTGCCCAGCAAAAGGCCGCCCATCAGCAGCACGTCCGGCAGAAGCGCCCCCCGCCCCCGCACCGGGAAAAATGCCCGGCCTGCCCCGAGGCAGGCCCCCAGCACGGCGCAGGCGGCAGCCTCCTGCCCCACCTGCCCGGGGGAAAGCGCCGGGCCCATCAGTGGAACAGGCGGTGCAGAAACCCGCCCGCCGTCCGCTGAGCCGTATACTCCAGCACATCCACCCGCCCGGTGAGCTTCACCTCGCCTTTGTCGAGATCGAGGCTGGTGACGCTGAGCTGGGCCCCGGCCAGCGTGAGGGTGCCCTTGGTGGTCTCCATGGCGGCGCTGTCGGGGTCACACCGCAGCATCCGCCGCACGCCGGTCACGGTCAGCTTCCCCCGCCCCTCCAGGATCAGGTCATGGGGCAGGGCGTTATTATTTTGTGCTTCCGCCTTTGTCATCCGTCTCCCCTCCCCTTTTTACAGAGTATGAGGAGGCAGGCGGGGTTATTCGCTGATGATCTCGTACATCTCCCGGGCCACGTCCTTGGTGCGGGGCTCCACATCGGAGAGCACCTTGACCTTGATGGGCCGGTTGCCGAACGTCACCTCAATGATGTCCCCGGCCTTGACGGCCTGGCTGGCCTTGGCGATCTTGCCGTTGATGAGGATCCGGCCTGCATCAGCCACCTCATTGGCTACGGTGCGGCGCTTGATGAGCCGCGAAACTTTCAGATATTTGTCCAATCTCATAAAGACTCCAATCTAGACAGCAGGGCCCGCCCTTTGACAACAGGAAAAACCCATGCGTCCTGCTCAGACCTGCCCGGCCTGCCAAGGGCTCCCCTGCTCAGGAAAGACTCCCCCGGTCGGGGGAGGTGGCACGAAAGTGCCGAAAGGGGAGTGGCTGGCATTGCGAAGCGATGACTGAGAGGTTTACACAACAAAAACCGCCGGGCCTCGGTGGGAGGTTCCGGCGGCAAGAAGCAGTTTTTACAGGGTGTCTTTCAGAGCCTTGCCAGGCTTGAAGACGATGCTCTTGGAAGCAGCGATGGTGATGGGCTCGCGGGTGCGGGGGTTGATGCCCTGACGCTCGGCGCGCTCACGCACCTCAAAGGTGCCAAAGCCGGAGATGGAGATCTTCTCACCCTCAGCCATTGCCTTGCCCAGTGCCTCAAAAGCAGCGTTGACTGCCATCTCCGCGCTCTTCTTGCTCATCTCGGTATTTGCCGCAACCTGTGCGATCAGATCCGTCTTGGTCATAATCGAAAACCTCCACAAATGTTTCTCTTCTTCGTTTTGTTATTCGAGCAGGCAGTCTCTCTGCCTGTTACCCGTTTGATTGGTGCTTTGCTTCCCGCGCAAAGCGTTTGGCGGCAAAGGTCAGCGCCTCCTCGGCGTCAATGCCCTCCTGCCGCAGGGCGTCCACGGCGGCAAACAGCAGCTCACCAGCCGCCTGCGGGGCGTTTTCCGGTGTTCTGGCATCCCAGGCCGCCTCCGCCGCGTGCAGGGCATTCTCTGCCTGCCGGGGCGTCTGGCTGCCCACGCCATGGCCTGCCGCCCGCTTCTGCAGCTTCTGGGCACGCATCAGCGCAGGCAGGGTGGCCGGCACAGTATCCAGCTCATCGGCCAGGGTCCGGCGGCCCTTTTCCTTATTTTTGAGCGCGTCCCAGCTGTTTATACCAGCATTCCGGGCCGCGGAGGAAGCAAAGATGTTCGGGTGGCGGAAGACCAGCTTCTCGCACACCTCCCGGCAGACCTGCTCAAAGTTGAGCCGCCCGCGCTCTTCCTCCAGCACCACATGGAACGCCACCTGCATCAGCACATCGCCCAGCTCCTCCCGGAGCATGTCGGCATCGTCGGCGTCAATGGCCTCCAGCGCCTCACAGGTCTCCTCCAGGAAGTTTTTCCGGATGGAGGCGTGGGTCTGCACCTTGTCCCACGGACAGCCCGTTTCCGGGTCCCGCAGGATGCGGATGATCTGGACAAGATCCTCGGCCGTATAGTGCTCACGATCCGGCCAATCCTGCATGGCACATCCCTCCTGTGCTCAAAAACTGGATTTTAATTGTACCGCAGCTTTCGCCCTTTTGCAAGGGTTCAAGCGCATTTTCCGGCTTTTGCGGCCAATTTCTCGCACATTTTTCACATACAAAGGGGCGGTACCCCAGCAGGACACCGCCCCAGCGGAATTTTGGCTGTACTTACAGCTGCGCGCCGCACTTGTTGCAGAACAGTGCATCGTCCGAGACCGGAGCACCGCACTGGGGGCAGGCCTTGGGGGCATCCTCCGCGGCGGCGGGCGTTTCTGCTGCCGGTTCTTCCGTGGGAGCGGCATCCGCTGCAACAGGCTCTTCCTCCAGATCACGGGTGATCTCCACCGCGGCGGGGCCAAGCGCCTCCTTGAGGGACGCCAGCTCCTGCTCAATGGAATCGATCATCTCGATGTATTTGTCCACGAGGGGCTGGTTTTCCTCATTGCCCTTGGCCAGGCTGTAGACCAGCGCGCCCAGCTGACGCTGTGCCTTGGCCAGCTTTGCCTGCTCGCTCACGATCTTTGCCTGGGTCTTGCCTCTCTCGGCCAGATCCATGGCGGCATTCTTGCCTTTCTCGGCGTATTCCAGACCCATTTCCTTGAGCTTATTGAAATCCATAAAAGGCACCTCTCTTGTTTGTACCCGGCAGTTTTTCCGGGTTTCTGCCAACGGCACAGGCGTCCTGCCCGTGCTTCCAGATGGTGGTTTCATTATAGCGCACTCAAAAGGGGATTGCAACGAATCCACCGCAACTTTTACAGTTTGGTGCAGGTTTGGAAACAATTTTTTCGCATTTGCACAAAAGGGCGCGTCACTGCGCGGTTTTTCCGCCGATCTCGCCGGCATAGAATTCCCGCAGCATACTGTCGGCGGGCAGCAGGTCCAGCGCCACCGGGGCCACATGCTCAAAGCGGCGAGAGGTCTCGTCCCAGAGCTCCGCGTTATGGCCCTCCAGCGTGAACTGCTGGCGCACCTTTTGCAACAGCTTTGCGATCAGGCCCAGCTCATAGGTGAACGAGGTATCCAGCAGGAAATCCGCCGTGGTCTTGAACCCCTTGATATACCGGGTCTCGCCGTCCATCACACGGTCCCACATGGCCAGCGTTTTGGCCGGGCTGCGGCCGCGGGTGGCGGCGTCGCGCAGGGTGCGGCGGCACAGGCGGATATCCTGGGTGTTGATGGTGCGACGGCCGTCGATGCAGTATTCCTCCCGCAGGCCCGCATAGACGCGGTAGATCTGGTCGCCAGGAACAAGGCTCGTCAGCTCCGGATTGAGGGCGTGGATGCCCTCCACAATGCAGACGCCGCCTTTCAGGTCGATCTCTTCCGTCTCACTGGAGCGTGCCTCCTTGGAAAAATCGTAGACGGGCAGCACGGTCTTACCCGTCTCGCTCAGCTCCTTGAGGCACTGGCGGATGAGGGGCAGATCCAGCGTATCGGGGTTCTCATAGTCCAGCGTGCCGTCCGGCAGGCGGGGGTAATACTGGGCCCCCCGGAAGAAATTGTCCAGGCTGACCACCCTGGCCGGGGTGCCCTGGCGCTCCAGCTCCTCGGCCAGCTTATGAGCCGAGGTGGTCTTGCCGCTGGCCGAGGGGCCGGTCAGCATGACGATCTTCGTGCCGGAAAAGCGCACTTTCTCGGCGGCATAGCGCACCCGCTCCCGGTAGCTCTGCTCGCTCAGGGCGGCAAGCTCCGCCGGGCTGCGGGCTGCAACGTTGTACAGCCCGACTTCAACCAACCGTTTCGGGACCCAAATCGTGATCATAAAAATCAGCCACTCCTTTTTTCCGTTCCAGTACCTCCGCAAAGCGCTGGATATACTCATTCGGATACTTGAAATTGAAGATGCGCTGCATCCGTTTTCCGCCGTCGGCCACCAGCTTGGTGCTGCCGCCCGCGCCGGCGGAGAGGATGGTCTGGACTTCCTCCATGATATAGATATTATAATATCCCTCGTGGCCCGGCTTGCACCAGCCCACGTTTTCCAGATTTTGCAAGGTATTCTTCTGGCGGTAGAGGTAATACGGGCGGTAGCCCGCCTCGGCCAGCAGATGGCATTTTTCCAGCATGGCGGCTACATCGGCGTAGTCGTTCTCTTTCTGGTCCTCCATCACGATGCGGGAGGCCCGCTTGAGGGTCAGGGTGTGGACGGTGATATTCTCCGGGTCCAGCGCGATGGCCTGCCGCAGACTATGCTCAAAGCCCTCCACCGTGTCCCCCGGCAGGCCCGCGATGAGGTCCATGTTGATGTCCTCGTGACCTGCTTTCCGGGCGTCGGCGTAGCAGTCCAGAATGTCCTGTGCCGAGTGCTTGCGGCCAATGCCGGCCAGCACCTCGTCCGAGAATGTCTGGGGGTTGATGGAGATACGGGTGGCCCCGTACTCCTTGATGACCGCCAGCTTTTCGGCGTCGGTGCAGTCCGGGCGGCCCGCCTCCACGGTGTACTCCATCACCTTAGAGAGGTCAAAATTCTCCCGCACGGTGCCCATCAGCTGGCGCAGCTGGTCCGCCGAGAGGCTGGTGGGGGTGCCGCCGCCAATGTAGATGCTGCAGAGGGTCAGGCCCGCTTTGTCAGCCTGTGCTTTGATCTCCTCCACCTCCCGACAGAGGCAGTCCACATAGGGCTGCACCATCTTGCGGTCCCGGTCCAGGTTGCAGCTGACAAAGCTGCAATAGCTGCACCGGGAGGGGCAGAACGGGATACCGATATAGAGGCTGTAGGTCTTGGGCACGCTGCCCGCCTTCAAAATAGGCTCCTGCAGATCGGCAATGGCCTTGGCCATCTGGTATTTCTGCCGGGAGCAGTCGAACCGGCTCAGGAAAAACTGGTCGATGTCCTCCTCGCTCCAGCCGGCGGCCCGCTTATCGTGGATGAGGCGCACCGGGCGGACGCCCGTCATCTTGCCCCAGGGCGGGCGGATGCCCGTCCATGCCCGCAGCAGGTCATACGTCAGGCTGGCAAGCGCAAACTCCGGCGTCTCGATATCGGGCAGGAGGGCCCGCGCCGTTTTGCTCTTTCCCCGCTCCCGCACCATGGCCCAGAGGCCGTCCGGCTTTTTTTCGGCCCAGACGCAGTCTTCGTCGTCCTCCGGGGCGGTGAGGGTCAGGGGTGCCATGGGGTAAAACAGCCGGACCAGATGCTCCACCTCGTAGCCGGAGGGCAGGCCTGTGATATATATTTTCATGCTTTATTCCGCCTTTGCGTTCCGGAGCGCCTGCCGGATATAGAAGTTATTGTCCAGCTCCTGCCCCATGGTGGAAAAATCCCCGTGGCCGGGCAGCAGCTGCGTCCCGCGGGGGATGGGCAGCTTTGCAAACTTGCGCAGGCTCTGCTCCATCTTGCGGTCATCGCCGCCCTCCAGGTCGGTGCGGCCCATGCTGCCCTGAAAGACCGTGTCCCCGGCAAAGAGGTACTCGCCGCAGAGCAGCACCACGCCGCCCTCTGTGTGGCCGGGGGTGTGCCAGACCGTGAACTTGAGCTCATCCACGGCGATGGTCTCCCCCTCCTCATAGCCGCTGTCCACATCGGCTGCTTTCAGGGGAAGCAGCTGGGTGCCGCGGCAGTCAACCGGCTCACAGTAGAGCCGGGCCTTATGCTCCCGGCGGAGGGTGCCTGCACTGCCCACATGGTCATAGTGGCCGTGGGTGCAGAGGATGGTGGTGAGCTGCGCGTTGTGCTCTTTTAGAATTTTATCGTACTCCTGCACCTCGGCGGCCGGGTCAATGATGACCGCATGGCCCGCATCCGAGATGAGCAGGAAGCTATTGGTGTAAAACGGCGCGGGGCCGAGAAGATGAAATGCCTGCATCGTGTTCTCCTTCACAAATATCTTGGCTCGCCCTCTGAAAGACTCCCTCCGGCCGGAGGGAGATGTCGCGTAAGCGACAAAGGGAGGCCGAGCTAGCGCAAAGCACCTGAGAGGGCGCTCTTACTCTTTATGCTTCCACTCGTCGGTATCAATGACGATGGTGCAGGGTCCCTCGTTGACGAGAGAGACCTGCATGTCGGCTCCGAACTCGCCGTGCTGGACCTCCTTGAGACCCTGCTGATTCATCTCGGCAAGGAACAGCTCATAGGCATCCACGGCCAGCGGGGGCTTTGCCGCCTTGATGAAGCTGGGGCGGAACCCCTTGCGGGTGTCGCCGTAGAGGGTAAACTGGCTCACCACCAGCGCCGAGTACCCGAGGTCCTTTGCGCTGAGGTTGAGCTTGTCGTTCTCGTCCTTGAAGATGCGCAGGCCCGCGCATTTTTCCGCCAGCTTGGGCACGATGTCCAGCGTATCGGTATCTTTGACGCCCAGCAGGATGACGAGGCCGGGGCCGATGGGCCGGGGCTCCCCGCCGTTGACCCGCACACTGGCGGAGGAGACGGCCTGAATGACAGCACGCATGTTGTTAACTCCTTGTCACCTTGAGCACATCCTTGATCTTGGAAAGGCGGGCCACCACCCGGTTGAGGTGCTCGGTATTGTTGATGCCGATGGTCAGGCTGACCACGGCACAGTTGTTTTCCACCTGGCGGGCGTTCATGGTGTAGATGGGCACCCGGATATCCGCCAGAGCCGCCAGCACGTCCCGCAGCAGCTCGTTGCGGTCCAGCGCAATGATCTCAAGGCCGGCTTTGTAGCTGTCCTTGACGCTGTCGGCCCAGTAGGCCTTGACCCAGCGGGGAGCGTTGGTGGGGTCTTTCATGCTGGCAATGGCGTTGACACAGCTCTGCTTGTGGATGGAGACGCCAAAGCCGCGGGTGATAAAGCCCACGATGGGGTCCCCGGGCAGGGGCGAACAGCACTTGGCAAACTTGATGGGGGTGTTATCAAAGCCCTCCACCACCACGCCATCGGTGGCGTGGACCTTGCTCAGGTCCACCTTGGCCAGCTGTTCGTTCTTATCTTCCTCGCTCTTTCGCTTCTGCCACTCTTCTTTCAGCTTGGGCAGGCAGTTGGCGATGGTAATGCCGCCGTAGCCGATGGCGGCGTACAGTTCTTCGGCGTTGTTCTGGCGCAGGCGGCGGCAGCAGCTGCCGATAAACTCATCCAGCTCGTCGTCCGGGATGAAGATCATCTCCCGGCGCAGCTCCCGGGCCAGCGTGTCACGGCCCTCCTGGATGTTCTCTTCCCGGCGCATCTTCTTGAACCAGTTGCGGATCTTGCTCTTGGCCTCGCTGGTGCGCACGATCTTGAGCCAGTCGCGGCTGGGGCCCTTGTCCGCCGGGCCGAGGATGACCTCGATGATCTCGCCGGTGGAGACGATGTGGTCAATGGGGACCATCCGGTTGTTGACCTTGCAGCCCACCATCCGGTTGCCGACGGCGGAGTGGATGGCGTACGCAAAGTCGATGCAGGTGGCGCCCGTGGGCAGGTTGATGACATCGCCCTTGGGGGTAAAGGCAAAGACCTCCTCGGGGAGCAGGTCGCTCTTCAAATCATGGAGCAGGTTCCCGGAGTCCTCGCTGACACGCTGGTTTTCCAACAGCTGACTCACCCATGCCAGACGCTCGTCCAGCTTATCGTGGCCATCCAGGCCCTCTTTATACTTCCAGTGGGCTGCAACGCCGTACTCGGCCATCTCGTCCATCTTGCGGGTGCGGATCTGCACCTCAAAGGGGACGCCCTCGTGGCCGATGACCGTAGTGTGCAGGCTCTGGTAGCCGTTGGGCTTGGGGGTAGAAATATAATCTTTGAAGCGGTTGGGCAGCGGGTGGTACATATCGTGGATGAGGCCCAGGGTGCTGTAGCACTCGGCCAAGGTATCCAGAATGATGCGGACCGCATAGATATCATAGATCTCGTCAAAGGACTTGTTCTGCATGATGGTCTTGCGGTAGATGCCGTAAATGCTCTTGACCCGGCGCTTGATGGTGGCGCCCTCGATGCCGCTCTCTTCCAGCCGCTTTTCGATGACGCTGGACACGCCCGCCAGGAATTCCTCGCCAGCCCGCTCGCTGAGCATCTTGTTGATCTCCTCGTAGCCCACAGGGTCGAGGTAATGGAGGCTGCGGTCTTCCAGCTCCTCTTTCACATTCAGGATGCCCAGACGGTTGGCGATGGGGGCATACACCTCCATGGTCTCCCGGGCTTTATCCCGGCGCTTCTGCTCGGGCCAGGCGTCGCCGGTGCGCATATTATGCAGCCGGTCGCAGAGCTTGATGATCATGACCCGGACATCCCGGCTCATGGCCAGCAGCATCTTGCGCAGGTTCTCGGCCTGCAGCTCCTCAATGTTGGAGAACTGAATTTTCGTCAGCTTGGTGACGCCGTCCACCAGCAGGGCCACTTCCTCGCCGAACGAGGATTTGATCTGCTCGATGGTGGTGGGGGTATCCTCCACCACGTCGTGCAGCAGGGCGGCGGCAATGCTCTCGGTGTCCATGCCCAGGTCCAGCACCAGCCGGGCCACAGCCAGCGGGTGGCAGATATAGGGCTCGCCGCTGCGGCGGCAGACGCCCTTGTGGGCGTCGTTGGCCATGTTGTAGGCCTTATCGATCATCTCCATGTTGTAAGCCTTGCCGCTGGCCTTGATGGCCTCCACAAGCTTTTCATAGGTCACGATCTCCGGCCGCACTTCCGAGGGCAGAGCGCCCTCCGGTGCATTGGCCGGCAGGGCTGTGGCGGCCACGGTGGCCGTCTCCGGTGCCACCACAGGCTGGTGCAGGTGGGTCTTGGCCGAGTAGGAATCCTCCCCGGCCGCCCCCGTTTTTACTTTTTCGTCAGGCATTTTACTCTCCCTCCAAACATTTCAGGATGGGCGCATCGGCCAGGTTTTTCTTTCCAGCCGTGGGCACAAGCTCCCAGAACTTTGCCCCGCCGTGTTCTACCGCGGCAATCAGGCCCACCTGTTCCAGCGCCGTGAGCGCTACCAGAGTTTTTCCCGTCTGCTGCTCGCCCAGCTTGGCAAACAGAGGCTGCAGGTCTTCCGCGTGCCAGCGGCGGGTCTGAAGCTCCCGGTACACCGTGATGATCTCACCGCGCACGGGAGCGATAAGCTTTTTCTGTTCGTCCTGCAGCGGGGTGCCCCGGCGCAGGGCCTGCACCAGCGCGGTCTGCTCGGCCACGGCATGGCCCAGCCCCGCCGGGTGCAGCTCGATGACGCGGCCGGAGAGCTGCGGGCCCCGGGCCGATTCATACACCGAGAGGTTGAGGGCGGCATCCACGACATCGCCCATGGCGTAGGGCAGCTGCTCCGGGTGCATCCCGAACCAGACCGCGTAAATGCTGGCATTCCCCTGCCGCAGGCGCAGGCGGCAGTGCTTTCCCTCCGAGACCGGGTAGATGCCCTCCACCACGGCTTTTTCCAGCAGGAACACCGGGGTGGGGTTCTCGGCTCCATAGGGGGCCAGCTGATCCAGCCGGGCCACGCTTTCCACCGTGACCCGGTCCAGCCGGATGGAGAGGTCGCACTCCAGCGGCGGGGTATACAGCACCGGACACTCCCGGGCCGCCCAATCGTTCATCCGGCGGCGGAGGGCAGGCAGATTCTCCGCCCGCACCGAGAGGCCCGCCGCCATGGCATGGCCGCCAAAACGGAGAAGCAGGTCGGCGCAGGAAGCGATGCACTCGTGCAGGTTGAAGCCCTGCACGCTGCGGCCGCTGCCCTTGCCCTCGCCGTTCTCATCAATGGAGACGACAATGACGGGCCGCCCGGTCTTTTCCACCAGACGGGAGGCCACGATGCCGATGACGCCGGGGTGCCAGTTCTGCCCCCAGAGCAGGATGACCCGGTCTTCCAAAAGGCCCGGCTCCCGATCCAGCAGCTCCTGTGCTGCCTTGACGATCTCCTGTTCCGTCTCCTGCCGGGAAACATTGATCTCCGTCAGCCGGTGGGCCAGCTCCGCGGCCCGGTCCTCGTCCTCACAGAGGACAAGCTGCAGGGCGGTGACGGCACTGTCCATCCGGCCCGCCGCATTGAGGCGGGGAGCAATGGCGTAGCTGACGTTCTCTGCCGTGACGGGCTTGCCCGCAAGGCCTACTTCTTCCAGCAGAGCCATCAAGCCAGGGCGGTCGGTCTGCTGCAGCTGCCGCAGGCCCGCTTTGACCAGGGTTCGGTTCTCCCCCGTCAGGGGCATCACGTCAGCCACCGTGCCCACGGCGGCCAGGTCGCCGCAGTAATCCAGCATCTCCTCCGGCGGGCAGCCGTCCAGCGCCGCGCAGAGCTTGAATGCCACGCCTGCACCGCACAGGCCCTTAAAAGGGCTGGTGTCGTCGGCCCGGCGGGGATCCACCACGGCCACAGCCTTGGGCAGCACCTCGTGGGGCAGATGGTGGTCGGTGACGATGAGGTCTACCCCCAGGGAGGCTGCAAACTTGGCTTCCTCAATGGCGGCAATGCCGTTGTCCACCGTGACGATGAGCTGGCAGCCCTTGTCGTGGATGGACTGGATGGCGTTTTTGGAGAGGCCGTAGCCATCGCCCTCCCGACTGGGCAGCATACATTTGACGTTGGCTCCCATCCCTTTCAGGTGCTGGTAGAGCAGGGCCGTGGCAGTCACGCCGTCCACATCGTAGTCGCCAAAGACCACGATGGTCTCTTCGTTGTCAATGGCCTGCAAAATGCGGGCACAGGCCTTGTCCATGTCGGTCAGGAGCATGGGGTCGGTCAGCTCTTCCTCGCCCGCCAGCAGGGTCAGCGCCTCCGTCGGATCGGTGATGCCACGGGCCGCCAGAATGCCCGCCAGCAGGGCGGTTTCTTTCTGCTGGGCGGCCAGGGTGGCATTGTATTGCGCTTCCGTCCAGGGCTCCTCGCTCTGGCTGTGATATTCCAGTTCTTCGGTGTTCTGTTCCGCGATGGCGTGGGTCAGCTCCCGCACCGCCGCGCGATCCAGCGTCTTCAGGTTCCAGGCCCGGTAGGTCATAGCATCCCCTCCCCGGTCAGTCCGTCATTCGCCAGCATCCCCTGCAGGGCGGCAATTTCGCTGGAAACATCCAGCGCCACATCGCTCAAAAGCTTATCGTAGAGGTTATCATAGGCCTGGTTGAGCGTATGCAGGATGCCGGCGATATCCCGGCGGATAGCCTCGGCGTTCTCCCCCTGCTGGCCCTGCACATCGTTATAAGTGTGCAGGAGCTTGAGGGTGGTGGGGATATAATACTCTGCAAAACGGCGGGCCTTGGGCAGGCTCTCCGGGTGGGCTTCCAGCCAGTCGCAGATGGCCTGGGTGGTCTTCTGCATGTGATCCAGCTCCTCCACGGCACGCTCGTCCTGCATGAGGGCTTTTTCTTTTTTCAGCACCTGGGCAAAGCTCCGGGCCACTTCCAGGTTGAGAGGCACGGTGCTTTCCGCCTCCTCCGGCTGGGGCTCCGGCCGCGGGGCCTGTTCGGCGGCCTTGCGGGCCTCCTGGGCGGCACGGTAATCCTCCGCTGTCAGGTAGAGCTTCTCGTCTTTTTCATCCAGCCATCCGTTCAGCCAGCCTTTGCGGATGTATTTTTGCAGCTTCTTCAGCATTTTTTTCCGGTTCTGGTGGACGAGATCGGCCAGCATCCGGACCGAAAGGCCCTTGTGGTAGTCGGTGGTATCCGCAAGATCGGCGAACTGCCCCAGCTGCTTTCCGGCTTTCACCCAGGCGGAACCACAGGCCGTCATCCAGCCAAAGCCCGCCGTGGCAAGGCCCAGCACGCCGCTGACGATGCCCAGCGCGTTGTAAGCGGTGTTCATAACGTAGTCCGTGCCCGTCATCAGCACACTGCCGTCCTCCGTAGCCGACACCACAACGTCGCCCAAAGCAGCCGGCGAAATAATGCCCAGCCCGATGAGGCAGCCCAGCGTCCCCAGCCCGAAGATCACCATGAAAGTGATGCCCACGGCCAGCAGGGCTGCACCGCCGTTCTGGCGCTTTTTGCCGTCTGCACGCAGCAGGTCTACGGGGGTCTGCTCCCCTTTCAGGCCAAAGATCTGTCTGGCCCAGGCCGAGCCGCTGCCGCCTGCCGCCCGCGCGGCTTTTTCGGCCTGCCTCTGGCCCTCCCGCACGGCGCGGCCCGCCGCGTTGATGCCATAATTGGCGGCATCCACGGCAGCACGGCCCACATCCCATACCCTATCGCCGATCTCCTCGCCCCGGCCCTCAAAGCCGTGGCGGAACGCATCCGACATGGTATCGCCAAACTCCCGCAGCTGGCGCTCCAGCTCCTGCTGCACCTGTTTTCCCTCGTCGGAGCGGTGTTCTGTATCCCGTTGGTTTTCGTTCATGTTTTTACTCATCCCTCTGCCGGGCTGTACCGGCTGATGATGGCCCGGGCTACCCGCAGGCCATCCACGGCAGCGCTCATGATGCCGCCCGCATATCCGGCGCCCTCGCCGCAGGGGTACAAACCTGCCAGCTGGGCGCACTCAAAATTCTCTTCCCGTTTCAGCCGCACCGGGCTGCTGGTGCGGGTCTCGAGGCCGGTGAGGATGGCCTCGGGCGCGGTGTAGCCCGCGATTTTGCGCTCGTAAGCGCGCAGGCCTGCCCGCAGGGTATCGGCCAGCTCCCCGGGCAGCAGGGCCCCCAGGTCTGCCGGGCAGACGCCACGGTCATAGGTGGGCTGGACCCGGCTGATCTTCAGCTGACCCCTGCCCTCGAGAAAGCTCTGGATGTTCTCCGCCGGGGCCGCGTACTCCCCTGCCGGGCGTCCGGCGGCGTATGCTCTGGCTTCCAGCTCCCGCTGGAACGCGATGGCCTGGCGGGGATCGTTTGCAAAATCGGCTCCGCCCACGCTGACCACCACAGCCGCGTTGGCGTTTTTGCCGCTGCGGGCATGGTAGCTCATGCCATTGGTGACCACACGGCCTTTCTCGCTGGCCGAGGCCACCACCTGGCCGCCCGGGCACATGCAGAACGTATAGACGCACCGCTCCCCCACATGCTGGGAAAGCTGGTACTCGCCCCGGGGCAGGGCCGGGTGGCCAGCTGCCTCGTGGTAAAGGCTCTTTTCAATTTCGCTCTGGAGATGCTCCGCCCGGAAACCGACGCTGAACGGCTTGCACTCCAGCACCAGGCCGCTGTCCAGCAGCATCCCGAACGTGTCCCGGGCCGAGTGGCCCACCGCAAACACCAGCGCCTCGCAGGGGAACGAACCTGCCGTGGTCAAAATACCCGTCAGCGCGCCATTCTTCCGCTCAAAACCGGTGAGGGCCGTGTTGAAATGCACCTCGCCGCCCAGAGACTCGATCTCTTTCCGGATGGAGGTGATGACGCCCCGCAGCAGGTCGGTGCCCACATGGGGTTTCTGCTTCCAGGCGATCTCCGCCGGGGCACCGTGCTGCAAAAACACCTCGGTGACAAAGCCGCAGAGCTCATCCCCGATGCGGGTGGTCAGCTTGCCGTCCGAGAACGTGCCCGCGCCGCCCTCGCCAAACTGGATGTTGGCGTTTTCGTCCAGCTCTCCGGTGGCCGAGAAATGCTCCACGGCCTTGACACGCTCGTCCAGCGCCGGGCCCCGCTCCAGCACAATGGGGCGGTAGCCCTGCCGGGCCAGCAGCAGGGCTGCAAACAGGCCCGCAGGCCCCAGGCCGCAGACCACCGGACGGTGGACAAGCGGCTGGGTTCCGTTCTGGACGGAAAAATCCACCTTTTGGTGCAAAGCGACGCAGGGCGAGGCCCCTGCATAAGCAGATTCCTCACCCTCGTCCTTGAGCGTGACCGCTACCGTGTACACCAGTTTGGGCTGCCCGTGGCGCGCGTCCACAGAGAGTTTTGCCACCCCCAGGTGCCCCACTTTTGCGCGGGGGACGCGTGCCAGATGCAGCGCTTTTTCAAAGGCCTGCGGCTCCCCGGCGGAGAGGGGCAGGCGGATGTCTCGCACTAATATCATAACTTAATCTTGTCCTTGATTGCTTTCGATCTTGCACTGCACCATATAGCTGCCCAGCGCAAAAATTTTGCTGTTGGCGGGCACATACAGGCGGCAGGCAATGTTCTGCTGGCCAATGGCCACCGAGAAATCATCGGCGTCGATCTCAATGACCACCTGTTCCGGCGTCAGCGTTTCCAGCGAACCAGCCGGGCCGCAGAGGGTCACGTTCATCAGCCGCTCGGTCTCCACCGTCAGCTGGTAGCTGGAGGGCAGATTGACGACCTGCACGCAGCTGGAGGGCAGGTTCAGGGTCTTGGTCTCCAGCTTGGAGCTGTCAAAGCTGACCGTGATGCTGGAGAGGTTATCCAGCAGGTGGATGCCGGTGGGCAGCTCAATGGGCATCTCGTAGACCTTGTCCGGCGCAAAGGTGGAGAGGTCGATGGTGCCCACGGACAGCGCCGAGAGGCGGTCGATCTGGGACTCCGGACCGGCCACGTTAAGCGTCTTCTTGCTCAGGGTATAGGCCAGCACCGAGGAATCAAAGTCCCGCGGGGCGTTGATGAAGCTGACCTCCACCGGGAGGGTAGCTACCTTGTACACCTGCAAGGTCACGTCCACGCTCTCTTCGTCGAGGGTGGTGTACTCAAACTTGACCTCGTTGCCGCTGCGGGTGTAGAAACGCAGGGCGGTGGTCAGGGTGACCGGCTCGGTCAGGTCGCCCTTGTGGGCGACTTCGGCGGTGCAGGTCTCCACCTGGCTCAGCTCGGTGCTGGGGCCGGAGAGGGTGACGGTCTCTTTTGAGACGTCCGTGCCGTACAGGATATACCCATCCGCGATGGTCAGGTAATTGGTGGTCACGGTGATGGGCAGGGTCTTTTCCTCCACCACGTCGAACACCACATCCACGGTGTTGTCGCCGCCCTCAATGGAGACGGACACGCCGGTGAGCAGGGTGCTCTGGCTCCGCACCTGCAAACGCAGGTTCTTCTCGCCGCTGTCCCGCACGCTGGACCAGTCCGGATAGACCACAAAATCGGAGGCCTGCAGGCTGCCGATGGTGTAGCCGTCGCCGGAGAGCTTCAGGTTGACGAACTTTTCCGGGGCGCTGACGATACTCAGGCCGCGGGAAGTATAGGCAGAGGAATCATAGGTGAAATCCACCGGGACATTGGAGATGGTCTTGGTGGTGCCGGGCTGGACGACGATGGTAACCGCCATCCAGGCAATGATGGCACCGACGATGGCCAGCAGCAAGCGGATGCGGCGGTCATTGAGCATACCGCCTGCGGGCTTGATGGCGGGCTTGGTGCCGTCGGGCTTTTTGGGCGCGGTGCTCATTGCTGCTCATCCTCCTTCTGATTGACCCAGTTCAACAGCTGTTTGGCGCGATATTTCCAGCTGCTGGTGTCGGTCTTTTCACTGGTGGTCTCCTTGGGGATCATCTCGTCGATGAGGCGGGTGTAGAGGGTCTGGCGGTCAAAATGGCGGATCAGCACGCCGTTTTTGGCCATGGAGATGATTCCCGTCTCCTCGCTGACGACGATAGCAATGGCATCCGAGTTCTCGGCAATGCCCAGGCAGGCGCGGTGGCGGGTGCCCATGTCCTTGCCGAGGTCCAGGTTGTTGGAAAGGGGCAGCACGCAGCCCGCCGCCTTGATACGGCCGTTTTCAATGATAGCCGCGCCGTCATGCAGGGGGGTACCCTCGTAGAAGATGGTGCCCAGCACCTCCAGGTTGACGGCACTGTTCACCGGCGTACCGGTGCGGACGATCTCCGAGAGGTTGGTGTGCCGCTCCAGCACGATGAGGGCACCTGTCTTGGTCTCTGAAAAACGCTCTGCCGCATCGCAGATGGCAATGATGGCGCTGCGCCAGGCTCCTTTGAGGCTTGGGTCGTTGTAGCGGCCTTTCATATTGAAAAGTTTGCCCGCCCACTGGTCGGTCTGGCCCATCCGCTCCAAAGCGCGCCGGATCTCCGGCTGGAACAGCACCACCAGCGTCAGCAGGCCGACCTGCAGCAGCGAGTTGAGCAGCCAGGTCACCGTGCGCATATTCAGGATATTGGCCACCAGATAAACCACCAGCACCAGCAGCGCGCCCTTGGCCAGCTGACCCGCGCGGGTACGGTTGACGATGCCCAGCAGCTGGTAGATGAGGAATGCGATCACCAGGATATCCAGCAGATCCACCAGCTTAAAGGTCTGGAAATTGGCTATGATCGAGTTCAGAGTCATCGACGTAACACTCCCGTTTTTGTTCCTGCTTTCTTACAGCTTTTCAATGAGGGCAACGGCGTGGGCCGCAATGCCCAGCCCCTCGCCCGTAAAGCCCAAGTGCTCCTCGGTGGTGGCCTTAACGCTCACGGCATCCACCGGCATCCCAAAGGCATCGGCCAGCTTCTGGCGCATGGCGGGGATGTAGGAGGCCAGCTTGGGCCGCTGGCAGAGGATGGTGGAATCAATGTTCTCGATCCGGTAGCCATGCTCCTTGAGGATCTCGGCCACACGGCGGGCCAGCGCCAGGCTGTCGGCCCCCTCGTACTCCTTGGCGGTATCCGGGAAATGCTGGCCGATATCGCCCAGAGCGGCAGCACCCAGCACGGCGTCCATGACAGCGTGTGCCAGCACATCGGCATCGGAGTGGCCCAGCAGGCCTTTCTCATAGGGCACTTCCACACCGCCCAGGATCAGTTTGCGGCCTTCCACCAGACGGTGAACATCATAACCATGACCAATACGCATTGCAGTTCCTTCTTTCTGTTCCGCGCGGGGCAGATCCTCCCGCGTCGTGATCTTCAAATTGGCGTAATCTCCCTGTGTCAGCTGCACGGTACGGCCAGTCAGCTCAAACAGGCTGCAATCGTCCGTAACAAGGCGGGCTTTTTCCTCGTCCAGTTCTTCCAGCGCGGCCAGATAGGCGGCACGGTCAAAACACTGGGGCGTCTGCACCGCATACAGGGTACTGCGGTCCGGAGTCGTCTCCACCACACATTTCGCCGGGACCTTTTTGCCATCGCCCCGGGTGGCCTGCTTGATGGTGTCTTTCACGGGCACCGCCGGGGCAGCGGCCCCGCATTTTGCAGCGGCTTCCACCACGGCCTCAATGACCGCCTCGCTCACAAAGGGGCGAGCTGCATCGTGGACAGCCACCAGCTCTCCATGGGCGGCCAGCACACCGTTTTTGGCGCTCTCGGCCCGGGTGGCACCGCCCTGCACCACCTGTACGGGCTTTGTGCAGGCAGCGGCCTGCGCCTCAACGTATTCGCGGTTCTTGCCCGCCACCAGAACGATCTCGCTCACCAGAGGGCTCTCCTCAAACGCGCGGATGCTCCGGCCCAGCACGGTCTCCCCGCCCAGATCAAAACTGAGCTTGTCAAATCCCATCCGGGTGGAGGAGCCTGCCGCCACCAGAACAGCCGATACATGCTTTTCCAAATTTTTTACACCTGCCCTGTTTTTGCACTGCCTGTGCACCGTGGCACAGGGGGATAACTATACATTGAATATTATAGCGTAATCCCTTACAAACTGCAACCCGCCCGCACCCATTAAAAAGGCCCCCATGCAGGGCTTTTGTACGCTGCATGGGGGCGAAATGTTCCGGAAATTATTTTTTACTTCAGGATGGGCTCAATGGCGGCGGCCAGAGCGTCTTTCTGGGCCTGTGCCTCGGCCAGATCCTTGCCCAGGGTGGTGAAGTAGGTCTTGATCTTGGGCTCGGTACCGGAGGGGCGCACCACAACGGTAGCACCGTTCTCCAGGCTGTAGATCAGGACATTGGCGGCGGGCAGACCCGTCTCCTCCGGCTTCTTGTAGTCGGTCACCTTGACCACCTTGTGGCCAGCCAGCTCGGTGGGCGGGTTGTCGCGCAGCTTCTGCATGATGGAAGCCATCTTTTCCATGCCGGTCAGGCCGGGGAACTCAAAGCTGTCCACCTTGTTCAGGTAGCGGCCGTACTGCGCGTAGATCTCTTC
>ENA-UPTB01000643-UPTB01000643.1-human-gut-metagenome-genome-assembly--contig:-NODE-643-length-36147-cov-9.736900_pt1 | contig 36147 bp, 28 predicted proteins | sample MGYA00250046_ERZ773369 | MGnify/ENA primary metagenome ERZ773369 (study PRJEB29103, sample SAMN06111938) | human gut metagenome | biome: human gut; feature: ankylosing spondylitis patient; material... | reverse complement strand
TGGAGGCCAGCAGCAGCTTGTGCACGGCCACCATTCCTTTCATGGCGTCGTAAGCCTGCAAAATGGTGATGCCCTGATAGAACGGCGCGATCACTTTCGCCCGCTCCATGCTGGGGTGGATGTGGCTGGCCGTCAAAAAATGCAGCGGGTCTTTGCCATCCCGGCGGAGGAGCATGTTGTCAAACTCTGTTTCAATTTCGCAGTGGCTCACGCCGCTGTCCCGGACATCCTGCTCCACGCGGGGGTGGCAGGTGGAGTCCAGCGCAAAATGGCAGAGGAAGCCCAGCGCGTAGGCCAGCGCGGCGTCTCTATTTTTCGCTTTGTTCACCACGCCCCGGGCCCGCTCGAAGAAAACCGCTCCCGGCTGCTCGTGCATGGCGTTGCCCAACGCGCTCACCGGGGTAGATTTTGCCGCGTGGTAGTAGAACAGCAGGTCCGGCCCGTGCAGGCCGATGTCATACAGCTCCCGGTAAGGAGCAATTTTTTCCTGCAATTCCGCGGGCAGGCGGTCCAGAACATCCGCGCCAAAGCGTCGGTGTGCATAGGTGGATGGCATAACAAAGGCCTCCTTTATTTTACAGCTTACAGCTGCGGCAGCTCGTTTTTCAGGCCGCGGTCCATCAGGGCGCGGACGGCCTCGGCAGCGCTCATGCCATGGTTGACGATGGCGTCCACCGTCTGCACGATGGGCATTTCCACCTGATATTTTTCGGCCAGCTCCAGCGCGGCGGGCAGGGCGTTCATACCCTCCACCACCATGCCGACCTCTTTCACGGCCTCCGCCGGGCTCTTGCCCTTGCCAATGAGGATGCCCGCCCGGTTGTTCCGGCTGTGCATACTGGTGGCAGTAACGATGAGGTCTCCGATGCCGGCCAGGCCCGCAAAGGTGTGGACATTGCAGCCCATGGCCACGCCCAGCCGGGCGATCTCCGCAATGCCGCGGGTGATGAGGGCGGCGCGGGCGTTGTCGCCGTAGCCCAGGCCCGTGGAGATGCCCACGCCCAGCGCGATGACGTTCTTCATGGCACCGCTCAGCTCCACGCCCTTGATATCCGGGTTGGTGTAAACGCGCATACAGGTGTTGTTGAACACCTCCTGCACATACCGGGCGGCCTCCTCGTCCGGGCTGGCCGAGACGATGGTGGTGGGCAGATCAACCGCCACTTCCTCCGCGTGGGTGGGGCCGGAAAGCGCCACCAGACGCACGCCCTTGGGGCCGCCCTCCTTGCCCAGCTCGTCGGCCAGGATCTCCGTCATGGTCATCAGGGTGTCGGGCTCCACGCCCTTGGCCACATCCACGATGATCTGCCCGTCGGCCACATAGGGCCGGGCCTTGGCCGCCGTGCCCCGCACGAAGACAGACGGCACGGCAAACATCAAAATATCCTTGTCCGTGCACACTTCCTCCATGCTCTTGGTAAATTTCAGCTCCAGCGGGATCTTCATCCCCGGCAGGTTGGGGTGGACGCGGGTGGTGGAGAGGCTGTCGATCTCCTGCCCCAGCGCCGACCACACCAGCACATCGTTTCCGCTCACGCACAGCATCCGTGCCAGAGCCATGCCCCAGGTGCCTGCACCCAGGATGCCAATTTTCCGTTTTGTCACGTTCTTGTCCTCCGTTTCCGCGCGCCGGGCAGAGCGCCCGTTCGCGCGGCAGTTTCTATGCAAAAAATAGTTCCGATATTTTAGTGTTCTACACCCAAGCCCATTTTACACGAAAGGCTGTATCCCGTCAACTCTCTGGCAGGCTGCACAAAGTCCGGTGGTGTTTTTCAGCGGTTTTGTCTATCGTATGCGATTTCATAACTACCAATTGCATCCATCGGAAATTCATGTTATAGTATTCTGGTAGGTTTTGTAGGTTTTTCAAAAACCCTTTGACCTCAACGCAGGTTGATCCTGTATACTCTGCTTCATCGTCACATTTTCTTTCAAAGAGGATTTCAAAAAGCTTATGTTTGAGTCATTCCTTGCCAACCGCACCGTCGGCGTGCTGTGGGAGGCCCTGCCCCGTATCTTATCAGCGGGCCTCACCATGACCATCCCCCTCACGCTGATCTCGTTCTCCCTCGCCATGGTCATTGCCGTGGCGGTGGCTCTGGTGCAGTACGCCCATGTGCCGGTGCTGAGTCAGATCGCCCGGTTTTACATCTGGGTGGTACGCGGTACCCCGCTGCTGGTGCAGCTGTTCATCATCTTTTACGGCCTGCCCAGCGTGGGCATCATGCTGGACGCGTTCCCGGCTGCCGTCATTGCCTTTGCGTTCAATGAAGGTGCTTACTGCGCCGAGACCATGCGCGGCGCGCTGGAAAGCGTGCCCCAGGGCCAGCTGGAGGCCGGTTCCTGCGTGGGCATGACCTGGGCCCAGATCATGCGCCGCATCGTGCTGCCGCAGGCCCTGCGCACCGCCGTGCCCGCCCTCTCCAACTCCCTCATCGGCATGATCAAGGACACCTCGCTGGCGTCCAACATCACGGTGGCGGAGCTGTTCATGGCAGGCCAGCGGGTGGCCGCCCGCACCTATATCTTCCTGCCCATCTACTGCGAGGTCGCCGTGGTCTACCTGCTGTTCTGCACCGTCATCACCAAGCTGCAGAGCCTGCTGGAGCGCCAGCTGAACGCCCGCGGCTTCCAGTGAGAAAGGAGTGGAGCGTATGGCCATGTTAGAAGTGCGGGATCTCCGCAAATCGTTTTATACTTACGCAAAACCCGGCCTGCAGGCCGGCATTTTCCACAAGCCCGGGGCCCGCAAGGTAGTCAGCCAGCTGGATGTCCTCAAGGGCGTGGACCTCACCGTCAACAAGGGCGATGTCGTCGCCATCCTGGGCCCCAGCGGCTCGGGCAAGACCACGTTCCTGCGCTGCCTCAACTTTTTGGAAACAACCGACAGCGGCACCCTGATCTTTGACGGCGAGCAGTTTGACCTGGGCAAGATCACCAAGGCCGACATTGCCCGCCTGCGCAAAAAGACGGCGTTCGTCTTCCAGAATTACAATCTTTTCCGGAACAAGACCGCCCTGCAGAACGTCACCGAGGGCCTTGTCATCGCCCGCAAGATGCCCAAAGCCCAGGCCGACGCCATCGGGATGAAGATGCTGGAAAAAGTCGGCCTGGCCGACCGAGCCGATTCCTACCCCCGCCAGCTCTCCGGCGGCCAGCAGCAGCGGGTGGCCATTGCCCGGGCTCTTGCCACCGACCCGGAAATTCTTTATTTTGATGAGCCCACCTCCGCCCTGGACCCGGAGCTGACCGGTGAGGTGCTGGCCGTTATGCGGCAGCTGGCCGAAGAGGGCATGACCATGCTGGTGGTCACCCATGAGATGGGCTTTGCCCGCGGCGTCTCCTCCAAGACGGTCTTCATGGAAAACGGCGTGGTGGTGGAGGCCTCTCCCTCGCAGGAGTTCTTCGCCCACCCCAAAAAAGAACGCACCAGAGAATTTTTACGCAAAATTGAACATACGAACTGAAAGGAATCCCACCATGAAAAGAAGAACCTTTATCTCTCTGATGAGCGTGATGGCAGCGGCAGGCGTGCTGAGCCTGAGCGGCTGCTCTTCCTCCAATAACCCCGCGGCTTCCACCGCTGGTACTGCCGCCTCCAGTGCTGCCTCCGCGGGCGGCGACCTGCTCTCCACCATCCAGAACCGCGGTACCCTCATCGTGGCGTTGGAAGGCGCATGGCAGCCCTGGAGCTTCCACGACGCGGACGACACGCTGGTGGGCTACGACGTCGAGGTCTCCCGCGCCATTGCCGAGAAGCTGGGCGTGGAGCCGGAATATGTGGAGAGCGATTGGGACAGCCTGTTTGCCGGCATGGACGCTGGCCGTTATGACATGGTCTGCAACGGCGTGGAGGTCACCGAGGAACGCTCCAAGACCTACGATTTCACCACGCCTTACGGCTACATCCACACCGCGCTCGCCGTCAAGAAAGACAACGACAGCATTACCAGCTTTGAGGACCTGGACGGCAAGACCACGGCCAACAGCCTGGCCTCCACCTACATGGAGCTGGCCGAGAGCTACGGCGCTACCGTGCAGGGCATCGACACGCTGGAAGAGACCATCCAGCTGCTGACGGCAGGCCGCATCGACGCTACCCTGAACGCCGACGTCTCGTTCTACGATTACCTCAATGTCCATCCGGACGCGGACTTCAAGCTGGTGGCATTCACGGAGGAAGCTTCCCACGTTGCCATCCCTCTGCGCAAAGGCGACGAGACCGCCACCCTGCTGGAGGCCATCAACAACGCCATTGAGGAGCTGCGTGCCGATGGCACTCTCTCCGAGCTGAGTGAGAAATACTTCGGCCAGGATATTTCTTCCGAGAACTGATTTTTTGATTTTGACAGCACAAAAGGCAGCCGCGTTCGCGGCTGCCTTTTTTCGCGCGTTAAATCGTCTCGCGGTACACTTCCAGATACACGCTCTGGCGGGACTCGTACAGTTTGCGCCGAAACTCGGTGCAGAAATCCGGGTCGTCGAACAGCTCCACCACCGCCGGGGCATAGCGGCTGCCCTTTTGGGCCCGCAGCTCCTCGATCAGCTTTTCCAGCGGCTTTGCCGCTGTGTAGCACCGCCCGATGTCGTCGGTGGCCGCGTCCAGAGAGTCGGCCACGGTCAGGGCGTCCACAATGGGCTTCATGTTCTTCGGGCAGGGCGGCTGATCTTTCGGGTAGCCTCCCTGGCCGTCATAATATGTATGATGGTAGAGTGCCGCCAGCGCCAGGTCGCCTTTGTGGCCGATCTTACACAGCAGCTCATAGCCAAACGCCGCGTGCCACTGCACGCAGACAAATTCCTCATCCAGCAGGCGGCGGGAGTTGTTGCCCACATACATGGTCACCATGCTCTTGCCAATGTCGTGGTACACGCCGCATTCATAGGCCATCACACAGAGTTCCTCCGCGTGCTGCCGCACCGCTTCCACGGTATCGTACCCCATGGTGCCCACCATGGCCTCAGGCTTCTTCCACAGCAGCCGCCGGACAAAAAAGCAGGTCAGGTTGGCCACCATCAAAGAGTGGACATAGGTCGGCTTGTGGGCCGCCAGCATGTACACCAGCATGTTTTTGCGGTAGGGCCGCTCCGCGACTGCCTGCATCTCCACCAGTTCCCGCACCGCGTTGCTGGCCACACGGGGATACTGGTTCACAGGCAGATCGTTCAGGTAGCTCACGCTCTTGCTGAACATTTTTTCCAGCCGGCAGGCGTACTGGGGCTTTTCCTCCGGCGGAAGCGCGGCCTCATAATAAAACAGGGAGGAGAGGCTGGTCAGATTGTTGTTGATGCCCGTGGGCGAGTAGTCTTTCGGGTCCACCTTTTCAATGACCTCCAGCAGCACGTCCACTACCTCGCGGGCCGGGCAGCGCCCGGCGTGGTAACGGGCCGCCGCGTAAAAATAGCCCAGCCGCCAGTTCTGCAGCCGCTCGTCGTCCGTCTGGTTCTTCGCCTGCTCCCGGTGGATGTACTCCGCCGATTCCAGCACCTTTTCCGCGATCTCCGGGTCCTTAAAATCCCGCAGGTAAGCCAGCAGGGTCATCCGGTCCATGTGCATGGCATACTCAAATTGATCCCAGGGGATGGAGGGGTCCAGCTTGCGGTAATAGGGCGAGCGGATGACCCCCATGGCCTTGTCGAACACTTCCATGTAAGCTTCGCAGTCGGCATGGCTGTGGCGGGACATGGCCATCCGGCTGTTGCCCAGGCACCGGATGATATAGCTCTTGGTCTCCAGGTCAAATCCCTCGTACCGAGCCATGTAGGAGGCTCCCTCCTGGAAGTATCCCCGCACCTGTTTGCCCAGAGGGTTGATGCTGGAATCATCGCCCCGGACATTCATGTAATGCATGGTCACGCCGGCCCAGTACAGTTCCCGGATGATAGCCCGGTCATCCTGTTTCAGGCGGGCGTAGTCCAGCAGCAGGGCGTGGATCTTATAGGCAATGCCGCTGTCCTCGCTGTTGGCGTAGTTGAACAGCTTGCCCGCGAACTCGGAAAGGCCCGCGGCTTCCTCCTCCGTCAGGTCTTCCGCCCGGCGGGAAAAGATCACTTCGTCCAGGATGGCATTGCTCTGCTGCATCAGCGTGTAGGACTCCGCCGCGTTCTGCTTGATCTCTTCCAGCAGGTCGGCGGCTTTCATTCCGGCGTGGGCTTCCGGGCGCGCGAGGGCACGGACCCGGCGCAGGTTTTCAATGTACCGCGTATACCGTTCGTCCATTCCCGGAAGCCCCCTTTCTGTGGCGATAAAATCGTTTGCCTTCGTTGTTTTTTAATTTTGACAATTTTTCATAATATTGCGTTTTATTATACCCGGAATCAAAAATGTTGTCAATTCCCCCCATCTAATATTATTTTCACCCGGAACAATGGCCCACAATTTTGCCAGATTTTCACTTTTCTTTTTGTATGGATCGCTGTTTTTCTCCCACATACAAAAAGAGAGCCGCTTCCGCCCGTGCAGCGGCTGCAGCTCTCTTTGCAAAATATCCTTTTGTTGCCGTGGGTCAGTTGCGGTAGCAGCGGTCCTGGGTCACAAGCCAGTCCTCGCAGCGGCTCTGGGCCTCCTCCACACTGCGGCTCACGCAATGGAAAAACGCCCCCTGCAGCGAGCGGTAGGAGTAGCTTACTTTGGGCACGCCGTTTGCATCCTTGATCTTCTCACAGCGTTCCTGTCCGGGCATCAGATAACATTGTTCCATGTTGCACTCTCCTCACAGTATTTCGCGGCCTGCCGCAAACAGGCTTATTCTATCACGTTTGAGCTGCGGAGGCTATGCGCTCTTTTACCAAAAAGAACGCAGGATTTTGTGGGAGAATGCGTATTGACAGCTTTTTTGTGCTTTGTTACGCGGTTTTCCGTTTCTTTCGATCCCACCAGAAACCGCAGTAGACTGCAAAGACCGGGATGGCCGCCAGCGTCACAGTCCGGCTCAGAGAGTAGCCATCGGCCTGGTAGACAAAATCAACGCGGTTGGTCCCTGCCGGACAGAGCACCGCCATCAGGCCCTCGTCCACTTCCACGATGTCGGCCTGCTCCCCGTTGACATAGGCCGTAAAGCCATCGTCATAGGGCACGGAGAAGAAGACAAGGTTTTCCCGGGTCAGGTCGATCTCGGCATGGAAGCCGGAATTCGTCATTTCAAACACCCGGCTGGCCGTGGCCCGGCGGGCATCACAGTCCTCCACGTAGGTGTCATAGTAGAGGTCGTTCAGCCGTTCCTCGGGCAGGGGTTGCAGGTACTCGCTGTAGGTTTCGGCATCCTCGTCTTTCAGCACCAGCGCCCGCATCAGCAGATTGGAGCGGGTGGTCTTGATGGTGTTCTCGTACTGGCTCTCGGTCAGGTAGTAATCGTAGGTGAACCCCATGGGGACGTAATTCTCGTTCTCATACAGCAGGTAGCCGTCCCGGGTGTCGTAGTAACTCCAGCCTTCGTCGGCCTCCGCGAGGAAATCCTCCTGATGTTTCCGCGTGGTCAGCAGATATTTCACACTCAGCAGCCCCCGCAGGGCGTAGTTGGAGAGCTCCGGCTCGCTCCGCACGTCCCGCTTGACGCCCAGTGCCGGGTAAAAGCTCAGGATGCTGGGGGCTGCCGTGCTGCCAAAATATTGCAGGCAGCTCTTGTCCAGCCAGAGGCCCAGGTTATCGTGGGTCTTGTAGGTGTCAACGCGCCAGTCACCCGCGGGGAGGTCTTCTTTCAGCTTGAGGGCGTTGGTGTACTCCTCCACCAGGTCGCTGTCGGTGTTCCACTGGCCGAACTTGCCAATGCCGATGTGCACCACGCTGAACGCGCAGGCAAAGGCCAGCGTGGCCGCCAGCAGCCGCCGGGCAAACACTTTCTGCCCCCGCCAGCGCCCGCAGATAAAGCGGTACACCAGCAGCCCGCCCAGACCAAAGGCGAACACCGCCGCAAACTGGCCGGGGTTCTGCAGCACGCCAAAGCTCCAGCTCCCGCTCTCCGTGTCCTGCACCGGCACCACGGCAAAGGCCAGGGTGGCCACCATCAGCCAGCCGATGCCCCGGGCCGGGGCATCCAGGTCGGTGTCCGGCGCTTCCAGCGCGCAGGCCGTCATGGCGCAGAGGATGAGCACCGGCATATAATACCAGCGGGCATAGTAGCTGGAGTTGAGGGCATAGAACGCGCTGTTGAGGACGGGCACCAGCGCAAACACGGCGCAGGTAGCCACGATCCGCTTTTTGCTGTCCCCTTTCCGGGCCCGCCAGTAGGCCATGGCACCGGCCAGGCTGCACAGGGGCAGGTAGGCGGACATGCTGGTCCACTTGATGACGCCCTCGGACCAGATGGAGGTCATATAGGGGGAGTCCGGCGGCAGGATCCAGCTGACCAGAATGGCCAGATACTGCTGGACCTTGGAATAGGTCAAAAAGCCCCAGCCGGAGGAGAGGTCGATGGTGCGGGGGTTCTGCAGCACCGAGAGCACCGCCGGCCAGAGCAGGATAAAGCCCAGCGCCACCCCCAGCAGGCTTTCAAACGCCAGACGCGCAAAGAGCTTCGGCGTCAGCTTCACATCCCCGGCGCTGACTTTGCAGACAAAGTAGATGACCAGGAAGAGCACCTGCCCCACAAAGAAGAAATAGTTGTTGAGCAGGTTGAGTGCCACCCAGAACGCAAAGGGCCCGTGGCGGTGCTCATACATTGCTTCGTCCAGCGCGGCCAGCATCCAGGGGAAGAGGGCTACCACGTCAATAAAGTGGTTGAAGAAGATGTTGTAGACCGAAAAGCCGGAAAACGTATACAGGCAGGCACCCAGCACCGCAAAATTCGCGTTCTGCACATAGCGGCGCAGGTAGCGGTACGCGCCGCCGCCCGCCACGGCAAACTTGAGCACCAGCAGCGGCACCATCAGGTAGGGCAGCCACTGCTGCGGGAAGATCAGCGAGAACCAGAAAAACGGCGAGCCGTACAGGTAGAACGAATAGGCGTTCATGGCACCGCTGCCCAGGTCCGTGGCCCAGGAGAACGTATTGGACGCCGCCCCGGCCAGCGGGCTGTCCGGGTAGCCCAGCCCCTTGACAAAGCCGTTCATATACCGGTAAAAGCTGATCTGCTGGCTGTTGAAATCGCCAGCATAGTGGAAAAAGCCGCCGTCCAGAATGTAGAACGGCAGAAAGAACAGCGCCGCCGTCAGGGCGCACAGCCCCACTGTCAGCCAGAAGCGGTCACGCTGACGCCCCGGCAGGCGGAGACGGCGAGAAGTGAGAGAATCCATGGTAAGGGCCTTCTTTCTTTACGGGAACGGGATCTCCCGGTTATCATCTGCATCCGCAGCTCTCCGCTGCTGGTCAAACACGGCCTCGATGAGGGCGTCGATGTCTTCCAGATGGCTCAGCTCACAGCAGTACCGCCGCAGGGCCGAAGCACCTTTCAGGCCTTTCATATAGTGCATGGTCTGGGCCCGGGCCTGGGGCATGGCGACAAATTCACCTTTCTGCTCCACCATCTCTTCCACCTGGCGGCGGAGGGCGTTCATCCGGGCCTGTAAATTTGGCTCTTTAGGGGCGGGCAGCCCCTCGATGGCCGCGTTCACCCGCTCAAACAGCCAGGGGTCGCCCAGCGCCGCCCGGGCGATCATCACGCCGTCGCAGCCGGTCTCCCGCATCATGGTCAGGGCGTCTTCCGCCGTGTGGATGTCGCCGTTGCCCAGCACCGGGATGTGGACAGCCTCTTTCACTTTCCGGATGATGCTCCGATCGATGCCCGGGGTATACATCTGCTCCCGGGTCCGGGCATGGACAGCCACCAGCACCGCCCCCGCCTGCTCGCAGGCTTTGGCGCACTCCACGGCCGTGATGTGGTCGGCATCCCAGCCCTTGCGCATCTTGACCGTGACGGGGCGGGAGGTGTTTTGCACCACCTGCTCCACGATCCTGCCACAGACGTCCGGGTCCAGCATCAGCTTGCTGCCCGCGCCGCCGGACACGATCTTGGGGGCCGGACAGCCCATGTTGATGTCCAGGAAATCGAATTGGTACTGCTCAATGGCTGCCGCGGCCTGTCCCATGATCTCGGGCACCTCGCCAAAGATCTGCGCGCCGTAGGGGGCCCCGTTGGGCTCCGCCTTGAGCAGGCTGACCGTTTTGTGGTCACCGTACACCAGCGCCCGGCTGGACACCATCTCGCTGACGGTAAAGCCCGCGCCGTGCTCTGCCATCAGGCGGCGGCAGGGGGCATCCGTGAAGCCCGCCATGGGGCCGAACACTGCCTTGTGGGGCAGCGTGATATTGCCAAGTTTCAAAGGTTCCATTGTCTTCCTCGTATTTCAAATTGATTTGCTGCAGGTTGCGCTGCATCCTATTGTATCATATTTTTTTGCCTTATGGTATACTTGCTGCAGGAGGAGCGGCGGGCCGTGCCAAAATTCCCGCCGCAAAAGAGAGCTATGGAATATCGCAACTGGAAAAACGCCCCGGTCCGCACCTCGCTGCTGGGCTATGGGTGTATGCGCTTTCCCACCACACCGGAGGGCAGGATCGACGAGCCCCGGGCCGAGGCCCTGCTCAACGCCGCCCGGGATGCAGGCGTCAACTATTTTGACACCGCCTACCCCTACCACGGCGGCGAGAGCGAACCCTTTGTGGGCCGGGTCATCGCCAAATGGCCCCGGGAAAGTTTTTATCTTGCCACCAAACTGCCCCTGTGGCAGTGCAAGAGCCTGGACGAGGCCAAGCGCATCTTTGCCGACCAGCAAAAGCGGCTGGGCGTGGACTATTTTGATTTTTACCTGATGCACTCCCTGCACAAGGCCCGCTACGACGAGGCCAAGGCCCTGGGCATCGTGGACTGGCTCTGGGAGCAGAAAGCCGCCGGCGTCATCCGCAATTTGGGCTTCTCCTGCCACGACAACTCGGCGGGGTTTGAGCACATCCTGCGGGACCAGCCCTGGGATTTCTGCCAGCTGCAATACAACTATCTGGACACGGATGACCGCGCCGAGGAGATCTCCGGTGACCGCGGCTACCAGCTGACCGAGGAACTGGGCGTCCCCCTCATCATCATGGAGCCCATCAAGGGCGGCACCCTGGCCACCCTGCCCCCGGACGCCGAAGCCCCCCTCAAGGCCCTGCGCCCGGAGGCCAGCGCCGCTTCCTGGGCACTGCGCTGGGTGGGCAGCCACCAGAATGTCCATGTCATCCTTTCCGGCATGAGCGCGGAAGACCAGCTGGAAGATAATCTCAAAACGTTTGAGCACTTTGAGCCGCTTTCCCCCGAAGAGACGCAGGCCGTGGAAAAGACCGCTGCCATCCTGCACAGCCGGATCAAGATTGGCTGCACCGGCTGCCGCTACTGTATGCCCTGCCCCATGGGCGTGGACATCCCGGACAACTTCAGCATCTGGAACAAACTTTCCATGTTCGGCCAGAAAGACGCCATCAAAAAGCAGTGGGCGGCCCACTTCCCGGACGCCGAAAAAGCCAGCCACTGCGCGCGCTGCGGCAAGTGTGAGGGCGTCTGCCCCCAGAAGCTGCCCATCCGCGCCTCGCTGGCCCAGCTGCAGCAAGAGCTGGACGCGCTCTGATGTTTGCCCCATACGAAAAGGACGCCTGACTTATGCCGTCAGGCGTCCTTTTTTGCTTGCTTCCAGTTACCACAGCCGGATGACCTTGATCACGCCCTCGGCTTTGTCACGGGCGATCTCCAGGTGCTTCTGCAAAGCATCGGCGGCGGTGTTCCAGTCGCCCTTGGTAGCGGCATCCAGGATCTCCAGGTGCTCTTCACAGGTCTGCTCCCGGTTGATCATGCTCACCTTTCCGGTCATGATGCGGAACCGGGTGTTCAGGCCGGTGATCCGGTCATAGGCGGAGCGCAGGTATTTATTGGGCAGGGTGCTCATGAGCAGTTCATGGAAATCATCGTCCGATTTGCAGAAATCGTCGATGCGGTCCGGATTATGCATCAACTCGGTAAACGCGGCCAGCTCCTCCTGCGGGATCTCGCTGCCATAAGTACGCAGGGCGTAGGGCTCCACCAGCAGGCGCATCTCAAACATGCTGTGCACATCTTCCTCGGTGATGCCGGACACCATCAGGCCCTTTTTGGGCAGGATGGTGATGAGGCCCTCCTGCTCCAGCCGGCCCAGTGCGTCCCGCATGGGGGTGCGGCTGATGTTGCCCATCTCGGCGCAGAGCTTCTGCTCGTTGAGAAACTCGTTGGGACGGTACTCGCAGTTCAGGATTTTGGTTTTCAGGTACTGGTACGCCTGAAGTTTCAAGCTCAGCTTTGCCTGGGATTCCATCTCTTTCATCTTCTTCTCCTATATCTCCGGGGATCTTTCAAGCAAAAATACCCCGCCCACCCACAACGTTCCAACAGGAAGCAGCGCTCTGGGTACGGCAGGTTGTATCCCTGAAACAATCCAACGAATCTGGTCTTCTTATTATCACACAAGGTGTCATTTATTACAAGACTTTTCGCAAAACTTTGGTGCGTTTTCCGTTTCAACCAGATATATTGTCTCTGTTTTGAGCATTTTGACAAATGTTTTTGTGCTTGTCACCAGTTTCGCGCTCTTGTTTTGCATCCATGTGTAAATTGTGGTACACTACCCGGTAGAAAGAAGGTTTTTGCATGGCACGAAGCGACGGCTACAACACCAAAACACGCCAGCTCATCCTGGATTATCTCATCAATAACCGCCAGCACGCAGTCAGCGCGTCCAACATTCTGGCCCACCTGGAAGAGCAGGGCGCGGCCCCCAACCCCACCACGGTCTACCGCTATCTGGATAAACTGGCCGGGGAGCAGCGGGTGATGAAATACGTGGCGGACAAGGGCGAAAAAGCCGTGTTCCAGTATGTGGACGAGGGCCGCCACTGCCGGGAGCACCTGCACCTGAAGTGCGTACGGTGCGGCCGCATCTACCACCTGGACTGCCATTTCATGGATGAAGTGCGGGGCCACCTGATGGCGGAGCACGGCTTTACCCTGCAGTGCGAGGGCAGCGTTTTGTACGGTTTGTGCCGCAGCTGCGCCGCAAAGGAAGCCGAAACCGTTCACCCTGCACAAACCGAAAAAAATTGTGAATACCCGATTGACACGGCAGAAAAGCCGTGATACAATTCGGTCAAGAAAAAGCGTTGACCGGGAAAAGTAAGGTCCACGCGGCCCTCTTCCAGAGAGCGCGGGCAGGTGCAAGCCGCGCAGAGAGCCGGACCTGAACGAACCCCCGTGAGCTTCCCCCTGAACCCGCCTTGGGCGCGTAGTAGGGGCAGACGTGCGCCGCTCGTTATCGCGGCAGTGCTTTCAACGGGGAGAGCGCACAAAAGTGACTGGCGCCCCTGTGCGCCGGTAATTTAGGTGGCACCACGGATACGGCAGCATTCGTCCTAGCAAATGGGATGATTGCTGCCGTATTTTTTGTTTGTTTTGATTTGTTTCAGAGGGGTAAGAAGTATGTGTTGTGTTATGGGTTACACGGGGCACGACCTGAGTGCCGCCAAATTCAAAGAATACCTGCTGCGCACCGTGACGCGCGGCCCGGACGATCAGCGCGTGGTGGAAGGGCCTTTCGGCCTGATGGGCTTTGGCCGCCTTGCCATCATGGGCCTGACGCCGGAGGGAATGCAGCCGTTCTACCGCGGGGCCGACTGCGTGGTCTGCAACGGTGAGCTGTACGGCTTCCGGTTCGAGAAAGAGATCCTGAAGCGCCGGGGCTACAAATTTGCCTCCGACTGTGACTGCGAGATCCTGCTGCCGCTCTATTATGAGTATGGCCTCGACATGTTCCGCCACATGGACTCCGAGTTTGCTCTTATTCTGTACGATTCCCGCAAGGATCGTCTGATCGCGGCCCGCGACCCCATCGGCATCCGGCCGCTGTTCTACGGCTACTCCAAGTCCAGCCACCAGATCGCGTTCGCCTCCGAGATGCAGAACCTCATTGGCTGGTGCGATGACATCCGCCCGTTCCCCATTGGCAGTTACTACTGCGATGGCCGCTTTGTCCGGTATGAGGACATCGCCGATGTGCCGGCCCCCATGGAGGACGACATGCCCACCATCCTGAAAAACATCCGCGAAAAGCTCATTGCGGGCGTGGAGAAGCGGCTGGACGCCGATGCCCCGGTGGGCTTCCTGCTCTCCGGCGGCCTCGACTCCTCGCTGGTCTGCTCCATTGCGGCCAAAAAGCTGGGCAAGCCCATCCGGACGTTTGCCATCGGCATGGACACCGACGCCATCGACCTGAAATATGCCCGCCAGACCGCAGAGTATCTGGGCAGCGAGCACCATGAGATCATCATTAACCGGGACATGGTCATCAACAGCCTGGAAGAAGTCATCCGGCTGCTGGGCACCTGGGATATCACCACCATCCGCGCCAGCATGGGCATGTACCTGCTGTGCAAGGCCATCCACGAGCAGACCGACGTCCGCGTGCTGCTGACGGGTGAAATTTCCGATGAACTGTTCGGCTACAAATACACCGATTACGCCCCCACCGCCGACGCGTTCCAGCAGGAGAGCCAAAAGCGCATCCGCGAGCTGTACATGTATGACGTCCTCCGCGCCGACCGCTGCATCTCCGCCAACAGCATCGAGGCCCGTGTGCCGTTCGGCGACCTGGACTTCGTCCGCTACGTCATGGCCATTGACCCCGAAAAGAAACTGAACAGCTACGGCAAGGGCAAATACCTGCTCCGCAAGGCCTTTGAGGGTGACTGGCTGCCCCCGGAGATCCTGTGGCGCGAAAAGGCCGCGTTCTCCGACGCCGTGGGCCACAGCATGGTGGACGATATCAAAGAGTATGCCGAGGGCCTGTACACTGAGGAGGAGTTCCAGCTCCGCCGGGCCAACTACTCCGCCCACTGTATGCCGTTCACGAAAGAGAGCCTGCTCTACCGCGAGATCTTCGAGAAATACTACTACGACCAGAGCCGTACCATCGTGGGCTTCTGGATGCCCAACAAGGCATGGCCCAACTGCAACGTCAACGACCCCTCTGCCCGCGTGCTGGCAAACTACGGCGCTTCGGGCGTGTAATGAAGGAAACAAACGGGAAGCAAAAAATCCGTCTGGCAATGCCGGACGGATTTTTTTGTTTCTTCTCAAAATCACAGCTCGATCTTCTGGGCTGCTTTGGCGATCTCGGCCAGCAGGGCCACGAGCTTGGCCTCGTCCATCCGGCCGCTGTTGTTGGTAAAGGCGTAGAAGCACCCCTGCACGCAGAACGAGAGGACGATGCCGCGGCGGGGGTCCGCCGTGAACGTGGGGTCCAGCTCCGCCACCCGCTTGCGCAGGCCCTGCTCGATGCTGTTGGCAAACACGCCCTGGCGGCTGCCCGAGAAGAGGATATTGACGGCGCGCTGGTTCTGCACAAAGGCGCGGAACAGCCCCTGGGTCAGTTCCTCGGTGTGGTCCAGCGGGCGGTTCGGCCCAAAGTCGGTCACACAGGCAAGGATGTTGCCGATGACTTTGGTCTCCAACCCGCTGGAGAGGGCGTAGATGTCCTCATAGTGGGCATAGAATGTGGATTTGTTGATGCAGGCCAGTGCGCACAGATCCTTGATCTTGATTTTTTCCAGCGGATTTTTGGCCCGCAGCTCCATGAATGCCTTTTCAATGGCACGGTCCGTTCTGGCAACGCGGATATCCAAAATAAACCACCTCTTTCCACGTTTGGTTGATTATCCAACCCTTTTCGTCTTTCGTCGATGGACAAGGGGTTGGTCTTTTTTTAGAATAAAATTGGGGTTACTCTTTCTGGTACAGCAGCCCTTTTTCAGCCAGAGCAGCCTTGACGCGGCGGAAGCTGGCTTCGTCCGGGCAGTGGAGGGTGTGCAGGTGCACGCCGCCGGTCATCCGGCTCAGCAGGCACTCCGGCGTATCCGCCGCCTGCCGGAGGAACAGGTCCACATCGTAGCGGCTGGCAAGGTTCAGGTTGCCGCGTAGCTCGCCGTACAGCGGGTTCTCCACGGCCACATCCACCACCACGCCGCCCTGGTCCACCACGGTGTACAGCTCGGCGCGCATCTCCTCGGCCGTGCGGTGGACACAGGCCAGGATGCCCGTGTAGCCTTTGGCCGCCGGGTGGAGCTGGTAGCCCCGGGGCGTGGCGTCGATCTGGGCCCCGGCCGCCCGCAGCAGGGCCACGTCCCCCACCACGATCTGGCGGGAGACCCCCAGTTCCCCGGCCAGCAGGCTGGCGCTCATGGGCTCGCTGGCACCCGTCAGCCGTGTCAGTATCCTTTCCCTGCGCTGTGCAGCGTTCATCCCACTCTCCCCTTTCACTTTTCTCTTATCATAGCAGAAGCCGTGCCCCGGCGCAAGCTCAGTGTTTCAGCCGCAGCAGGGCCGCGTAGTTGGAGGGCACCTGGACTTTCATCCGGCCCCAGCCCACCTCGGCCAGCAGCTTCTGCCCGCCCACGGTGTCTTCCATCAGGTCCTCGTAACCGGAGGCCTCCACGGGCAGCTGGAATTCCATCTGCACCGGGGTGTCACCGTTGTTCATCACGGCCACGATGGCCTCGCCGTCTTTCACCCGGGCGTAGGCATAGCCCTGGGTGGTCAGGCTGAGCTCTTTGAATTCCCCGCTGCTCAGTTCCGGGTATTCCGCATGGAGTTTGCCCAGCTTTGCATAGACACTGGTGACGAAATTCGTCTTCTCGGCGTCCTTGTAGTCGTCCAGATTCAGGCAGGGGCGGAGCGGCCAGTCGCTTCCCCACTCTTTTTTGCCCTCAATGCCAAATTCCGAGCCATAATAGATGGACGGAATGCCCCAGAGCGTATATACTAGAATGGCAATGTGGCGGATATGCTCTTTGTTGCGCAGCTTGTTGGGCAGGCGCTCCACATCGTGGTTATCCGAGAAGAGATAGAGCTTGGTATCATGGCACAGGCCCTGCAAGCGGCGCATGGTGTGGGCGATCTCAAAATAGTTGTGGTCGTTGTGGCCGCTCCACAGCCCCTTGTGCAGCTCGTAGTTGGTCACGGAGTGGAGCATCTCGGGGTTGGCCCAGCGGCTGTAATCGCCGTGGATGACCTCGCCCATCAGCCAGAACTCGGGCTTGACCTCGTTGGCCAGGCGGCGCAGGCCTTTCATGAAGTCAAAGTCCAGCACATCGGCCGCGTCCAGCCGGATGCCGTCGATGTCAAATTCATCCACCCAGAAGCGGATGGTGTCAAAGTGGTAATTCTGCACCTCGGGGTTGCGCTGGTTCAGCTTGACCAGCAGGTTGAAGCCGCCCCAGTTGCCGTAGGAAAAACCATCGTTGTACTCGTTGTTGCCCCAGAAATTCACATCACAGAACCAGTCTTTATACCGGGCGTTCTCCCGGTTGGCTTTCAGGTCCTGGAACGCGAAGAAATCCCGGCCCACATGGTTGAACACACCGTCCACGATGACTTTCTGGCCCCGGGCGTGGCAGCCGGCCACAAATTCCTTAAATTCCTCGTTGGTGCCAAGGCGGCGGTCCACCCGGCGGTAATCAATGGTATCGTAGCCATGGGAACCGCTCTCAAACAGCGGGCCGATATAAATGGCCGTGCAGCCGATCCGTGCCGCGTGTTCTGCCCAGGCGTTCAGCTTTTCAAAAGCGCCGGGGGTGGGCTGGCCGTCGTTTTCGTGGGCACAGCCGCAGAGCCCCAGAGGGTAAATGTGATAAAATACCGCGTTGTCATACCAAGCCATTGTCAATCAACCGCTCCTCTTATTCGTAAATCATGCTGCATACAGCAGCTTCAGTATAGCACAAAATGCTTCGTTTTCAAAATATCAAATGTAAGGAGTCTTTTGCATGATGTATCCCTCCCTCCCCCAGAGCTTTTTTGTTGGCGAATGCTTTGACGCTTACCGCATCCTCGGCGCGCACCCGGCCCAGGGCCCCCATGGGGAAGAGGGCTGGCGGTTCAACGTCTGGGCCCCCGGTGCCACCGCCGTGGAGATCTGCGGCGGCTTTGATGGCTGGGGCCCCGGCGTGCCCATGGAAAAAGCCGACACCGGCCTGTGGAGTGGCTTCATTGCGGGCCTTGCCGAGGGCGACCTCTACAAATACCGGGTCCACGGGGCGGACGGCAGCGTCGTGCTCCACTCCGACCCCTACGCCTTTTCCACCGAGCTGCGCCCCGGCACCGCCAGCCGCCTGGCAAGGCTGGACTTCCGCTTTGACGACAGTGCCTGGATGGAGCGGCGGGACAAATGCCGCAACCTGCCCCTGAATATCTACGAGCTCCACGCGGGCAGCTGGAAACAGAAACCCAACGCCACAAAGCCCGATGGCTCTGACGGCTGGTACGATTACGAGGAGCTGGCCCGGGAACTGATCCCCTGGCTGCTGGACCACCACTTCACCCATGTGGAGCTGCTGCCCCTGGCCGAGCATCCCTTTGACGGCAGCTGGGGCTACCAGACCACCGGGTATTTCTCCGTCACCAGCCGGTACGGCAGCCCGGCCCAGTTTGCCTCGTTCGTCAACGCCTGCCACCGGATGGGCATTGGCGTCATTATGGATTTTGTTCCCGTCCACTTTGCGGCCAACGCTGACGCTCTGGCCCGCTTCGACGGCACCTATCTCTACGAGTACGACAGCGATGTGGGCCACAGCGAGTGGGGCACCTGCAATTTCAACTACTACCGGGGCGAGATCCGCAGCTTTTTGAACAGCGCCGCCGCCCTCTGGATGGATGTCTACCACTGCGACGGCATCCGGATGGACGCCATCTCCCGGGCCATCTACTGGCAGGGTGACCCCAACCGGGGCGTGAACGAGGGGGCCCTCAACTTCCTGCGGGGGCTCAACCACGGCCTGAACGAGCGCTGGCCCACCGGCATCTACACCGCCGAGGACTCCACCAACTTCCTCAAAGTGACCGCCCCCACCCGGTACGACGGCATCGGCTTTGATTACAAGTGGGACATGGGCTGGATGCACGACACGCTGGATTACTTTGCCACCCCGTTCGGGGAGCGGCCGGACGCCTACCACAAGCTGACGTTCAGTATGCAGTATTTCTACAATGAGCTGTACCTGCTGGCCCTCAGCCACGACGAAGTCGTCCACGGCAAGAAGACCATCATTGATAAGCTCTGGGGCACCTACGAGGAAAAATGCGCCCAGTTGCGCACCCTGTATTTTTATATGTATACCCATCCGGGCAAAAAGCTCAACTTTATGGGCAACGAGATCGCACATTTCCGGGAGTGGGACGAAAAGCGCCCGCTGGACTGGGACCTGCTCAAGTACCCGTTCCACGACAGCTTCCAGAAATTCTTCGCCGCCGTCTCCCGCCTGTATGCCACCGAGCCCGCCCTCTACGACGGTGAGTACAACCCGGACTGCTTTGAGTGGGTGGCCTGTGAGAGCCGCGCCGAGGGCGTGTACGCCTGGCTGCGCAAGGGAGCCGGACAGAACCTGCTCTGTGTGATGAACACCCAGAACACCGCCCACAAAAAGTTCCCGCTCTACCTCAAGTTTCCCTGTGGGGCCGAAGAACTGCTGAACACCGAGGCCTCCGTCTGGGGCGGCGCGGACAAGTCCCGCACGAAAACATTCCACACCACCGACGGCGGCGTCTACGGCCGGGACTACACGCTGGCCATCGACCTGCCCGCCATGGGCAGCCGCCTGTTCCGCCTGAGCCCGGAAGCCCTCCACCCGGAGGCCGCCCAGGCCAGCGCGGCATTGGCCCTGAACCAGAAGCGGAAAGCCGCCCGAGCCGCAAAAGCCCCCGCAAGCAAATCCAAAAAGTAATATTGTATTTAAAATATCCCGTCTGCTGAAAATGCAGCGGGATATTTTGCGTCCTGGCCCGTGGGCACTCTTGTCAGCCCCCGCCCCGGTTTGTTATACTGTAGGATGAAAAAATTTAAATTTCATCTTTCATGGCTTCCCTGATCGGAAAGACTCCCTCCGGTCGGAGGGAGATGTCGCAGATACGACAGAGGGAGGCTACTCCGCGACAGGCTCGCAAAGCGAGATGGAGCGGCGAGAGGTTTTCAATAAGGAGAGTATTACACCATGGAAAAGAAAAAGTACAATTTCCCCGAAGTCAAGCTGGGCCAGTACAAGGGTCTGGCCGTCACCCGCCATGTCCGGCCGGTGACGGAGAAGACGCTGGACATTGAGATGGTGCACCAGACCCGGATGCACGCCACCTACCGCCCCACCCAGGAGCCCGCCAAGCGCGGCTGCCGCGTCCTGCTGGATTTTGCGGGCTACATGGACGGCAAGGAGATTCCCGACAGCCGGATGGAAAAAGTGATGGTGGTGCTGGGTGATGGCAAGCTGATGCCCGCCGCCGAGCAGGCCATCTACGGCCACCGCGCCGGGGAGACGTTCCGCTTCGATTTTACTTACCCCGCTGAGTTCCGGGTGCCGGAGCTCTCCGGCAAGACCGCCCAGTTTGAGATCAACCTCCGCTCGGTGACCGAGAAGCACACCCCGGAGCTGACGGAGGAGTTTGCCAAGTCCATCGGTTATGACTCTCTCGCCGCCATGCGGGAGTCGATCCGGGCCCAGAAACAGAAGATCCATGAAGAGGGTGCCGACCGCGCCGCCGGCCAGCGCCTGCTGGAAATGGCCGGGGCCAACATCGAGGTCCACATTGCGGCCGAAACGCTGGACCGCACTGCTGACAACGAGATGAAGCTGCTGGGCGAGCGGCTCTCCCGCAGCGGCCTGACCGTGGAACAGCACTGCAAGAACAGCCACACCACCCCGGAGGCCCTGCGCCAGCGCTACCGTGACGAGGCCGAGAGCCGGGTCCGGGTGATGCTGGCCGCCCGCGCCATTGCCGAGGCCGAGCAGATCGTCGTCCACCCGGAGGAGGTCAACGCCGAGTACCGCCGTCTGGCCGCCCTGCAGGAGACCCCCGAGGCCGAGATCCGCAAGGTGCTGACCGAGGACGCCGTGGCCGCCGCCCTGGCCGCCAAAAAAGTGCAGCGTTTTCTGTTGGATCACGCCGAAGTCACCTCTGTGACCGACAGCGCCGAAAAGGAGTGAGCCGCGCATGAGCATCTTTACCCGGTACGCCATGGATGCGCTGATGAAGACCTCGCATCCGGAGATCAACCGCCGTCAGTGCTGGAACCTGCACCCCCACCGCACGCCCTGCACCACCTGTAAGGACATCTGCCCCTACGGTGACCAGATCTTCACCCGCCCAAACCTTGTCAAGGACTGGGATCCCTGCACCGACTGCGGGCTCTGTGTTTCGGCCTGCCGCAGCGGCTGCATCGCCCCCTCGCCGGAGCAGGTGCAGCGGGACACCACCCCGGCAGACAACGATAATGATACCATCTGGATCGGGTGCGAGAAGAGCACCCGCAAAAATACCATCACCCGGCTCTGCATCTCGGCTCTCTCCTGGGAGGCGCTGGCCTACCTGGCCCTGAGCAAGAAGATCGTGCTGGATCTGACCCCCTGCGGCGAGTGCGAGAACGACCTGTGCGCCGAGCAGCTGCGCAAGGAGCTCACCCGGCTGGTGGAATTCTTTGGCCCTACCGTGTTCGAGGCCCGGTTCACCCTGGCCTATGAGCTGGAGGACGCTCCCTATCACGTCAAGGAGCTGTCCCGCCGGGAGATGATGGAACAGCTGACCGAGGGCTCCAAATCCGGCACCAAAAAGCTGCTGCAAAAGCTGCCCGGCCTGCGGGACGAGGAGGACGCCGGCATGGATTTCCGCCTGCTGCTCCACCAGCGCGCCAAACAGCTCAAGGCCGCCATGGAAACACCCCTGCGCTACGGCTACTACCTGCCCAATGTGACAGACAAGTGCTTTGGCTGCGGCAAGTGCGAAAAATCCTGCCGGGCCAACGCCCTCAAGGTAGAAGACCTGCCCGACGGCCAGACCCGCATCGTGGTCACCCCCTGGAAATGCGGGGAGTGCGGCATCTGCGTGGCGTCCTGCTCCAACCACGGCATCGACGGGATGAAGCTCCGCCAGCTGACCACGCTGGGCCCCGTGAGCATTTACAAGTGCACCAAGACCCTCTGCGCCGACTGCGGCAAGCCCATTGCACCGGACTCCGTGGATGGCATCTGCTCGGTCTGCCGGATCAAGCGCCGCACCAAAAAGCGGCAGGAGGAGGCCGCCGCCCGCGCCAAGGAGCGCGCGGCAGAGCGGGAGGCCAAGCGCGCTGCCGAGGAAGCAGCCAAAACCGCCGCGGAGGAGTCCGCCAAGGCAGCGGCTCAGGAGCTGGCCGCTGAAAATGCCGCCGCTTCCGCCGAAACCGCGGTTCCTGCTGCCCCGGCAGCGGCCCCGGAGGCCGCCGCCCCCACCGCCAGCATCTGATCGCTGGCATGCAAAACGGGCCGCAATGCGGCAAAAACCAATTGACGCCGGAGCCAATCAATGCTATACTTTGGCTAACCACCTGTGTGGCCGGAGGACTGTTACAAAGGAGTAACGGATGTATTTCCGTTGCTCTTTTTTCATAGGCTGCCCGCGGGGCAGTTGGCGGCACCTCCCCCGCTGCTGGGAAACAGCGGGCAAAACAACACGAACGCAAAATGCAAAACCGAAGAAAAGAGGGAATCATCATGACTCATTCGATCACCCGTCGTCAGTTCCTCAAGGCCAGCGGTCTGGCAGCCGTCGGCACCTGTGCAGCTGGTCTGCTGAGCAGCTGCGGCGGCAGTTCTTCCGCTGGCAGCTCCGCGGCTTCCGGTACGGCTTCTGCAGGCGGCAGCAGCTATACCATCCTGTACGACAGCCAGCCTTCCACTCTGAACTACCTGACCACCGCTTCCGACCTGGAGATGCAGGTGGGTGCCAACTGCGTGGACACCCTGGTGGAGTACGACAACAAGGGTGTGATGAAAGAGGGCCTGGCCACCAACTGGGACTGGGATGTGGACACCCTGACCTGGACGTTCCACCTGCGTGACGAGAACTGGGTGGACTGCAACGGCGAAGTCGTTGCTCCCGTGACCGCGCAGGACTTTGTGGACGCCCTGAAGTACGTCCTGACCCCGGACTACGCTTCCTCCAGCGTGGACCTCGTCACCTCCTACATTGCAGGCGCTGACGATTACTACAACTACTACGTCTACCTGGCCAACGCCAACGGCGGCATCGTGGACGATGACGGCACCACCTACACCGTGGATGCTTCCGGCGTGGTCACCGTGGCAGGCCCGGACGGCACCACCACCTACGCTCCCGTTGATTTTGAGGACGTGGGCGTCCACGCTGTGGATGAGCACACCCTGACCTACACCCTGACCTACGATTTCCCTGGCTTCCTGAGCCTGCTGTGCTTCCTGCCCTATGAGCCCGCTTACGGCCCCCTGCTGGAAGAGGTCGGTGACCAGTTCGCCACCAGTGCAGAGACCACCTACAGCTGCGGCGCTTACTACCTGGCCGAGTACGAGTCTCTGGAGACCTGGATCATGAAGAAGAATCCGGAGAACTACGACGCTGACAACGTCTTCATCGAGACGATCAGCCGCATCTACAACGCTGAGGCCAACGTCAACGGCCCCGAGATGATCAAGCGCGGCGAGATCGACGAGGCTACCATCGGCTCCGACATCCTGGACAGCTGGCTGGCCGACGATACCACCAAGGACATGGTCTCCATGGATCGTCCCAACACCAACTACACCTACTTCTACATGTTCAATTTCTGCCCGCTGCCCCACAATTTCTCCAACGCCACCGTGGACGGCCTGGATGCAGAGTACGAACCCGAGAACTGGGCCAAGGCGATCAACAGTACCAACTTCCGCAAAGCATTCCTGTACGGCATCAACAACGCCGTCACGCTGGCTGTCCAGGCTCCCGAGGGCTACGAGAACTATAAGCTGAACACCATTACCCCGCCCAGCTTCTGCGCCAACAGCGAGGGCGTGGATTACCTGCAGTGCGGCGACCTGGCCAACATCACCGAGTTCTTTGACGAGGCCAAGGCCAAGGAGTACCGCGATGCCGCCGTGGAGGAACTGACCGCGGCCGGTGCGACGTTCCCCATCAAGGTGCAGCTGCCCTACAACCCCTCCTCTGTGGACTGGGACAAGCAGTGCCAGGTGCTCAAGCAGCAGCTGGAGAGCGTGCTGAACGACGGCTTCAACTTCATCGACATCATCATCACCGCCGGCCCGTCCGACGGCTTCCTGTCCACCGTCCGCCGCAACGGCAAGTTCTGCTTCCTGCTGTGCAACTGGGGTGCCGACTACTCTGACCCCCAGACCGAGTCCGACCCGTTCTATCAGGCCAAGGGCGACCGCGGCAGCCGCTACGCATTCCTGCGCACCGGCGTGGAGGATGGCTACATTACCGGCGAGACTGCTGATGCCGTGCTGAACTACATGAACGCCATTGAGGAGGCCACCGCCATCACCGAGGACATCGACGCCCGCTATGACGCCTTTGCCAACGCCGAGGCTTCCCTCATCAACAACGCTCTGGTTGTTCCCATGGGCATGAGCGTGCCCAAGTATCTGGCTACCCGCCTGAACTACTGGGAGGGCCAGTACGCTTCCACCGGCTTCTCCAACAAGCGCCTCAAGGGCATCCATGTGCTGGATCACTACGTTTCCATGGCCGAGTACGAGGCCAACCGCGACGCCCGCTGAATTTTACATGAAGCAAATTTCATTTTGAACTGACCAGCTTGTAATATTTTCAAAAGCCCTGTATGGTTTTGGCCGTACAGGGTCTTTTTTATCGCCCTTTCTGATTAATTTTTCAACAAAAATGGGCAAATCACTTTCCAAAAGTAGTTTTTTGTTGTATTCTATTCCTATCCGTTATTACAAAACAAAGAGAGAGGGGTGCGCGCAGATATGCTCAAATATCTGGCGAAACGTGTCGGGCGCTCGATTTTGACACTGTTCATCATCGTCACGCTCGTGTTCTGTCTTCTGCGGCTGATGCCGGTGGAAGGCTATTTTGCGAACTATGAAAAAATGACCGAGGTACAGATCCAGGCCGGCCTGCAGTCCATGGGCCTGCTGGACCCGCTCCCGGTGCAGATCGTCCGTTTCTGGAAAGATGCCCTGCATGGCGACCTGGGCGTGAGCCATATTTATAAGGTCAACGCTTCCGTCACCGGCATCCTGGCCAAAAAGCTGCCCATCTCGGTGCAGATGGGTGTATACGCCATGCTGCTGAGCCTTGTCATCGGCATCCCCATGGGCATGTTCATGGGGCGTTTTAAATCCCGCTGGCCGGATAAGATCGGCACCGCCATCATCGTGCTCATCCAGGCAGTGCCCAGCGCCGTGTACTACCTGTACATCCAGATGTATGGCACCACGGCACTGGGCGTGGGCCTGCTGTTTGACGCCTCCAACTGGAAATACTGGGTGCTGCCGGTCTGTTCCATGAGCCTGGGCAACATTGCGTTCTACGCCATGTGGCTCCGCCGCTACATGGTGGACGAGAGCAACAAGGACTACGTCCGCCTGGCACGCGCCAAGGGCGTGAGCGAGAATAAGATCGCGCTGAAGCATATCTTCCGCAACGCCATGGTCCCGCTGGTGCAGTACATTCCCTCCGCATTCCTGAACACCGTCGTCGGCTCCATCTACATCGAGAGCCTGTACAGCATTCCCGGCATGGGCGGCCTGCTGGTCACCTGTGTGCAGCGCCATGACAACACCATGGTGCAGGGCATCGTGCTGCTGTACGCCTGCGTGGGCATCATCGGCCTGATCCTGGGCGACCTGCTCATGGTGCTCATTGATCCCCGCATCAGCCTTGGCAAGAAAGAAGGTGGCCGATAATGCTGTTCCGCATCAAAGACGAAAAAGCAAAGAAGCTGGAAGCCCAGCTGAACAAACTGCAGAAAGACGGTCCCGCTGCCTGGGCCAAGCTGCCGGAAGACGAGCTGTTCACCCCCGCCGGGTTCCGTTCCGAGCAGGCCGAAGCCACGGGCTACTCCAACTACAGCTACTGGGGCAGCACGTTCCGTGCGTTCTTTAAGAACAAGCTGGCCGTGGTCCTGCTGGTGGCCCTCATCGCCGTGGTGGCGTTTGCCTTCTTCCAGCCCCACCTGCCCGGCCAGGTAGACCCCAACCTCTGCGAGGTGGATCCTGCCACCGGCGTGCAGTACCGCAACATTGCCCCCGGTGAGATGGGCTTTATCTGGGGCTCCAACGCCATCGGCCAGGATCTGTGGGCCCGCATCTGGGCCGGTGCCCGCACCAGTCTGATCATCGCGTTCTTCGTGGCCCTCATCGAGGCCGTGGTAGGCATCACCGCAGGTGTGCTGTGGGGCTATGTCCGCCAGCTGGACTTCTTCTTCACGGAGCTGTACAACATCTGCGATAACGTTCCCTCCACCATCATCCTGATCCTGATCTCCTATGTGGCTTCCCCCAGCATCAAAACGCTGATCCTGGGCATGTCCATCACGGGCTGGATCGAGATGGCGCGCTTTATCCGCAACCAGATCCTCATCATCCGCGACCGGGATTACAATGTGGCCTCCCGCTGCATCGGCACCCCCACCAGCCGGATCGTGCTGCGCAACCTGCTGCCCTATCTGGTCAGCGTCATCATGCTGCGGATGGCTTTGACCATCCCCGCCGCCATCGGCAGTGAGGTGTTCATCACCTACATCGGCCTGGGCCTCTCGGTGGAGACGCCCTCGCTGGGCAACCTCATCAACGATGGCCGCAAGGTGATGATGCAGGCAGGCCTGCGCTACCAGCTGCTCTACCCCACCATCATCCTCAGCTTCGTCACCATCGCGTTCTATCTGATCGGCAACGCCTTCTCGGACGCTGCCGACCCGAAGAACCACCTGCAATAAAAAGGAGGGACAGACGATGCAGAAAAATCAGCTGATCCTCTCGGTCAAAGATCTCAACATCAAATTCAACCTCCGTGGAAAAGTCCTCCATGCCATCCGCGGCATCGACCTGGACGTTTACCACGGCGAAGTCCTCGCCATCGTGGGCGAGTCCGGCTCCGGCAAGAGCGTGTTCACCAAATCGTTCATGGGCCTGCTGGACGCCAACGGCTCCATTTCCAGCGGCACCATTGATTACTACGGTGCCGACGACGGCAAGCCCATCCGCCTCTCCGAGCTGACCAAAGAAAAAGACTGGCTCAAGGTGCGCGGCCACGAGATCGCCATGATCATGCAGGACCCCATGACCAGCCTCAACCCCCTGAAGACCATCGGCGACCAGATCATGGAGGCCGTGGAGCTGCATCAGGGCCTCAAGGGCAAGGCCGCCAAAGAGAAGACGTTGGAATACCTGCGGGATGTGGGCATCACCGACGCCGAGAAGCGTTTTGACCAGTACCCGCATGAGTTCTCCGGCGGTATGCGCCAGCGCGTGGTCATTGCCATCGCGGTAGCCTGCAACCCGCAGATCCTGATCTGCGACGAGCCCACCACGGCACTAGACGTGACCATTCAGGCACAGATCCTCGAGCTGCTGAAAGAGATGCGGGTAAAGTACAACCTGACCATCATCCTCATCACCCACGACCTGGGCGTTGTGGCCAACATTGCCGACCGGGTGGCCGTCATGTATGCCGGCGACATCGTGGAGATCGGCACCTCGGACGAAATTTACTACGACCCCCGCCACCCCTACACCTGGGCCCTGCTGTCCAGTATGCCCCAGATGGGCATTAAGGGCGAAGACTTGTTCAACATTCAGGGCACGCCCCCCAACCTGTTTACCGAAATTCACGGCGACGCTTTCGCGCCCCGCAACCCGCAGGCGCTCAAGATCGACTTCGTCAAGCGTCCGCCGTATTTCAATGTCAGCCTCACCCACAAGGCCAAGACCTGGCTGCTGGACCCCCGGGCCCCCAAGATCGACCCGCCGGCGGCTGTGCAGATGCTGAAAGAGGAGGGCATGTGATATGGCAGAAGAACAAAAGCGCGAAGTTTTGGTGGAGGTCAAGAACCTTGAGGTGACTTATGGCTCCGGCCGCAAGGCTTACAAGGCCGTGAGCAACGCCAACTTCACCATTTATAAAGGCGAGACCTTTGGCCTGGTGGGCGAGTCCGGTTCCGGCAAGACGACCATTGGCCGCGCCATCATGCGCATCCTGCCCACCTCGGGCGGCGAGATCCTCTACAAGGGCCAGAAGATCAACGGCAAGATCTCCCACGCGCTGGACAAACAGATCATCAAGGAGATTCAGATGATCTTCCAGGATCCCCAGTCCTCCCTGAACGAGCGCGCAAAGGTCAGCTACATCGTGGGCGAGGGCCTGATGAACGTCCGGCCCGACCTCTCCGCTGCCGAGCGGGAAGCCAAAGTGCGTCAGGCTCTGCTGGACGTGGGCCTGCTGCCGGAGTTTGCCTCCCGTTTCCCCCATGAGTTCTCGGGCGGCCAGCGCCAGCGCATCGGCATTGCCCGCGCCCTCATCGTGGAGCCGGAGTTCATCATTGCCGATGAGCCCATCTCCGCGCTGGACATGTCCATCCGCGCTCAGGTGCTCAACCTGCTGCGCCATATCCAGAAAGAGCGGAACATCACCTACCTCTTCATCGCTCACGACCTGTCCGTGATGCGGTACATCTCGGACCGCATCGCCGTCATCCACAAGGGCGACATCGTGGAGCTGGCCGATGCTGAGGAGCTGGTGACCCACGCCATCCACCCCTACACCCGCAGCCTGCTCTCAGCCATCCCCATGCCCAGCCCCCGCCGGGAGCGGAACAAGCATCTGCTGGTGTACGACCCCTCCATGCACGATTACAGCAAGGAAGCGCCTCAGTGGCGGGAGCTGCGCCCCAACCACTTCGTCCTCTGCAGCGAGGCCGAGGCGAAGCAGTGGCTGAGTGAAATGTAAACGTCCCGCGCTTTCTTTGCTACATTTCATACGCTCTGTTTATTGACTTTTCCGGGCTGCTCAACTACAATAGTCAGGATGGATTCCCATCCCGTTCTGCTGCCCTGGTGTGAGGGCGAGAAAAGATAAAAGGAAATGGATGATTCAATGACTACACCGGAAAATGTTCTCTACGCGTCTACGGCGCGTCCCTGGCTGAAATATTACGCACAGAAGTATATTGACCAGACCCTGCCCACCTGCTCGGCATTTGATTACGTCTGCCAGCAGAACAAGAACCGCCTGGGCGAGGCGGCCCTGAATTATTACGGCCGCAAGTTCACCTATGCGGACTTCATCGTCAATGTGAAAAAGACGGCAGCCGCACTCCGCGGTGTCGGCGTCAAAAAGGGCGATATCATCACAGTGGTCAGCGTGATGACCCCGGAGGTCATCTACGCGTTCTACGCTGCCGACCTCATTGGTGCCACCCTGAACCTGGTGGATCCCCGCTACAGCGTCGAGGGCATCCGCGATTACATTGAGGAAGTGGACTCCCACCTGCTCATCTGCCTGAACGTGGTGTACGAGCGCTGCCGTCAGGCCGCCAAGCGCACCCATGTGGAGCGTGTGATCGTCCTCTCCCCGGCCGACTCCCTGCCGTTCCCGCTCAGCGTCGGCTACAAGATGACCAACCCCGATAAGAACAAGTACAAATCCAACGTTCTGCACTGGAAGCAGTTCCTGGAGGGCGGCGAGGGCCAGAGCACCGCCGCGGAGCCCTACGACCCCAGCCACGCCTGCGTGGTGGTCCACACCGGCGGCACCACGGGCTCGCCCAAGGGCGTCATGCTGACAGACAACAGCTTCAACGCCATTGCACAGCAGTTCTCTGCCTATGACACCCTGTTCGAGAGAGGGCAGAAGCTGATGAACATTATGCCCCCGTTCATCGCCTACGGCTATGCCTGCGGCGTGCACCTGCCGCTGGTGCTGGGCCTGACGGTGATCATCATCCCCAACCTGGACCCGGCCAAGCTGGGCAGCCTGGTGCTCAAGTACAAGCCCGAGATCATGTTCGGTGTGCCCGCCCACTACCAGCAGCTGGCCGCCGACCCGAAAGTTCAGAAAAAAGACCTCTCGTTCATTCACAACTACGCGGCTGGCGGCGACGCTATTTCGCTGGGCGCGGAGAAGACGGTCAACGAATTCCTGGCCTCCCACAACGTGGAGTACCCCATGGCCAAGGGCTATGGCATGACGGAAGTTGCCTCGGCCGCCACTGTGGCCGCCGGTAAGAACAACAAGCCCGGCAGTGTGGGCATTCCCATGGTCAACACCCTCGTCTCGGCGTTTGAGCCAGGCACGGACAAAGAGCTGCCCATTGGTCAGCGCGGCGAGCTGTGCATCAGCGGCCCCGCCACCATGAAAGGCTACTACAACAAACCCGACGAAACGGCCATGATCCTGCACAAGCACCCGGATGGCCGCGTCTGGGTCCACACCGGCGATATCGGCTATATCGACGAGGACGGCTTCGTCTACCTGGATTCCCGCATCAAGCGGCTCATCATCCGGCACGACGGCTTCAAAGTCTTCCCCTCCATGATCGAAAACGTGGTCAGCCAGCACCCCGCCGTGCACCAGTGCTCCGTTGTGGGCTGTGCCGATCAGGACCATGTGCAGGGCCGCCTGCCATTCGTGTACATCGTGCTCACCCCCGCCGCTGCTGGTGTCAAGAAAAAACAGCTGATCAAAGAACTGCGCCAGATGTGCGAGGAGGAGCTGCCCGAATACGTCCAGCCTGTGGCCTACAAGTTTGTGCCGGAGCTCCCCATGACCCTGGTGGGCAAGGTAGACTATCGCAAGCTGGAAGAGGAGATCACTCCCCGCGATTACTGAGATTTTTGATGGGAAAGAAGGAACCACACCGTGAAAAAGAAATTTGTCAGCCTGCTGCTGGCAGCCGCTCTGGTGTTCTCGCTGGGCGTCCCCGCCTTTGCTGAGGGTGCCGAGGCACTGCCCGCGGAACCCGAGGCCGCTGTGGCCGAAGCAGAGCCGGAAATGGCCCCTGAGGATGAGACCAACGAAGTGGTCGTTACCCTGGGCGATACCGTGACGGCTACCACCACCGAACAGGCTCCCGCCGCCGACACCAAAACGACTGCCCCCGCGGCGGACAGCACGAAAGAAACTGCTGCCGACACGGAGAGCACGGAGCAGAAGCAGATCACCTACGTTGCCCTGGGCGACAGCATCGTGGCAGGCGTGGGCCTGGCCGATGTCCAGTACAGCGCCAACGGCACTTCCACTTACGGCGTGGACATGCGCCCCAATTTCAAGGGCTACTCCCCAGACTGCTATGTCGGTAAGGTAGCTTCCAAGCTGGGCCTGGACCGCGACCACGCCATTGATCTGGGCCTGCCTGCCCTGACGGCCCCCGACCTGGTGGACATGATCCGGGACGGCAAGATGCCCCAGATGAACATGGAGTCCGGCTGCTACTACGTCTACCCGGAGTTCCAGGATTACATCCGCAAGGCAGACGTCATCTCCATCCAGATCGGCTCCAATGACGCGTTCGTGCCCTGCGTGGCCGGCCTGTGGAACGCCACCAACCACAAGAGCGATGCTCTGGCTTCCACCATCCTCTCCGGCAACCTGCGCTCCTCCGGCTCTGCCGTTTCCACCATCCTCAAGGGCATCAAGGACATGGAGCTGACCAAAGAGGAAAAGAACGCCTCCTGGAAGCTCATCACCTCCGATATGGCCAAGATCTGCGACCGCATCTATCCGCAGACCACCTCCGCCCTCATCTCCATCGTGCAAGAGATCCGCAAGCTGAACCCGGACGTGCAGATCCTGCTGATGGGCTACACCGACCCGGTGCCGTTTATCCCCTGCTGGCACAACTACTTCCGCAAGCTCAACAAGTTTGAGAAGCAGCTGGCCGAGACCTATGACCTGACTTATGTGGCCATCCCCAAGGCAAAGACCGACCTGGATGTCCACCCCACCATTCAGGGCCACGAGTACATCGCCAACAAGATCGTCAACGCCATCGACGTGAAAGCTGAATAATTTCTGTACTGCCCATCCTGCAAAGAACGCCCGCTTCCAACTGGAAGCAGGCGTTCTTTTTTGCGTGTGATTCGTTTTTAAGCGGCCAGCGCTTTTTTCAGGTTGGCAAGGACGGTATCGCTGTCCTCACAGCAGACAAGGACCACCTCGCCGGAGGGAAGAGTCTCCACTTTCGCGTTCTTGGCGATCTGATACTCGTCCTCGAGATAATGCTCCATGGACTGCTGCTCGCTCTCCACATAGGCATTCAGGGCGTCTACCACGTCCTGCGTTCTGCCCTCGGCAGGCTTGACGATGGCAAGGCCATAGCTCTGCACCATCATTGTGGAAAGGGAGGCGGCAAAATCCTCCGCCATGCCATCCTCCAAGTTGAGCATGGGCATCATCATGTTGGCGATCTCATCATTGAGCTGGTCGGCCTCATAGTCCTTGCTGTAGCCGTACTGAGCGGTGTATTTCCCGTCCGCGCCTTTGGTGAAGATCATATAATACTCGTTGTCCTCGGCGCTGCGGGCATCGTGGAGGATCTGGGTGTAGTCTTTGGGGGTGCTTGCAGCGGAGGAAGCGGGCTTGCCCGTGCTGCCGGATGTGCCGCAGCCCACCAGAGCCAGCAGGGCAGCGCCTGCCAGCAGCGCCGCAAAGATGCGTTTCAGTTTCATAGTGGATATTCCTTTCGTTCGTGAGGCGTCGTTTGGAAGAGTGCAGCCATAGTATTCCACTTTTTTGTGCTGCTATCCAGAATACGAGCCACCGCGGGCGAAAATTGCGCCGCTGCCTGTAACACTTTTATGAACAGACGTTTTTCAGCTTCTTTACAGCATCAGGGCTTCCAGATCGCCGTGGTTGACGGGGGTGGAAAGGATGATCTGGGTGCTGGTGGTACCCAGCTTCTGGAACTGGAGGATCAGATGCTCCAGTTGGGGCATACTGCCGCAGCTGACCTTGATGAGGAATGTATAATCGCCCGTGACGTGGTAGCACTGCAGCACTTCCTTGCTGTTCTGGATCAGGTGCAGGAACGCCTCGTGCTTGGAGGGGGCCACCGAAAGGCTGATGAGGGCATCCACATACACGCGGTCTGCCGGGCGGTTGAGTGTGACGGTATAGCCGCCGATGATGCCATCGGTCTCCAGCTTGTGGATGCGGCTGGAAACGGCAGGGCTGGTCAGAGCTACCTGCTCCGCGATCTCCTTGACAGGCATACGGGCGTTTTTGGCCAACAGGGCCAGAATTTTACGGTCCAAATCATCCATGGGACAATGTCTCCTTTGATATTCTGTTGAAATCCACAAAAATTTTCGAAAGTAAAGTTTTATTGTTGTAAAAATTTATAAACCTAGCAAAAGTTGGATTTCATTTCGCTTGTGTTAATTATATAAAGTTTTGCTTCAAAAGTAAAGTGCAAATTTAAGCATTTCAAGAAATTTCTATTTGACAAAAAAGAAAGAGCTGGTATAATACATATCGCAGGGTACGGATGCGGAGCTTCTGCGTCCACAGGCTGTGCAAAACGCCCGAAACAGCTTCCCTGCCTGAAATTGCGATTCACCACTTTATATACTTTCCCACCCCTCTATACACAAAAACCCGCTGCCAGGCGGGTTTTTGTGTTTGTATGGAGTCGTCCTCTCAACAAAAGCGGCCCCCGCCGTGTCTGGTCTGCCAGTGCACAGCGGGGGTCTTTTGCTTATGATGAAGTTTGGAGAATGGCTTTGTATATTATGCCTCGGCGCGGGTCTTTTTGAGCAGGCTGAGGATCACAGCACCTGCCACGCTGCCCACGGCCAGCGCCACGCAGTAGAGCAGAGCATGATCGACCACGGGGAAGACGAAGATGCCGCCGTGAGGTGCCCGCAGAGCGCAGCCAAAGGTCATGGAGAGGGCACCGGACAGGGCCGCGCCAATGACACAGCTGGGCAGCACGCGGAGCGGGTCGGCCGCCGCGTAGGGGATGGCGCCCTCGGTGACAAAGCAGAGGCCCATGACATAGTTGACGATGCCGTTGCGGCGCTCATCCGGGGTCCACTTTTTAGGGCAGAACGTGGTGGAGAGGGCGATGGCGATGGGAGGCACCATGCCGCCCACCATGACAGCGGCCATGACCTCGTAGTTGCCGGAGGCCAGCGCCGCGGTGCCAAAGACGTAAGCTGCCTTGTTGAACGGGCCGCCCATATCAATGCTCATCATACCGGCCACGATGGCACCCAGCAGGACCTTGGAAGTGCCGCCCATGGCGTTGAGCCAATCGGTCATGGCAGTGTTGATCATGCCCATGATGGGGTTGATGCCGCACATGACAGCGCCCACCACGAGGATGCCGCCCAGCGGATAGATCAGCATGGGCCGGATGCCGTTGAGGCTGGCGGGGAGCTTTTCGGTAATCTTCTTGAGGAACTGGACCACATAGCCTGCCACGAAACCGGCCAGCAGAGCCGCCAGGAAGCCGCCGGAGATGCCCGTGGTCTCGCCGTTGGCCAGGGAGGCAAAGTTGGTGCCGTTCATGGCCAGGACGCCGCCTGCAAAGCCGACGGCCAGACCCGGACGATCCGCAATGGACATGGCGATGAAACCGGCCAGGATGGGCAGCATGTAGCCGAATGCCGCGCCGCCCACCGTCTTGAAGAACGCCGCCACAGGGGTGTTCATCCCGAAGTTGGAGGGATCAATGCTGTAGTCGTCCAGCAGGAATGCCAGGGCGATCATGATGCCGCCGCCCACCACGAACGGCAGCATGTGGGAGACACCGTTCATCAGGTGCTTGTAGAGGCTGCGGCCCAGGCTCTCGCCTGCGGTGTCCTCCTCCGCGGCCGCCTGCGCGCCGCCCTTGGCGTGGAAGACAGGCACCTCACCGTGGGCCACTTTCTTGATAAGCTCCTCGGGTTTGTGGATGCCGTCGTCCACCCGGGTGAACAGGACGGGCTTGCCGTCAAAGCGGGCCGTTTCCACGTTCTTGTCCGCCGCCACGATGATGCCGTCGCAGGCTTCGATCTCTTTCCGGGTCAGGGCGTTCTTGGTGCCGTCGGAGCCGTTGGTCTCCACTTTCACGGGCAGACCCAGCTTGTCACCGGCCTTGACGAGGGCTTCGGCGGCCATGTAAGTATGGGCGATGCCGTTGGGGCAGGCGGTGACGGCCAGCACCCGGTAGCCGTTCTGGGGGATCTGCTGCTGGGTGAAGCTCTCATCCCCGAACTGAGCCTCTTCCTGTACGTCGATGGCGTCCAGGAACTCCGCCGGGGTCTTGGCGGCGCGGAGCTTCTCCACGAAGTCCTCGTTCATCAGCATCTGCATCATGCGGGCCAGCATATCCACATGCAGGCCGCCGTCCTCCGGGGCGGCAATGGCAAACAGCAGGTCGGTGGTGCCGTCGTCCTCGGCATTGTACTGCACCGGGGCGCTCAGGCGGAGAGCCGCCAGGCTGGGGCGGGTGACGCAGGCCGTTTTGGCGTGGGGCACGGTGATGCCGTTGTCCACATAGGTGGAGCCCTCCGCCTCGCGGGCGTAGAGGGCCTTTTTGTAGGCCTCTTTGTCGGTAATGTTGCCGTGGGTGGCCTGCAGTTCCACCAGACGGTCGATGATGGCGGCCTGATCCGGCGCGGCCACGTCCAGCGCGATGGACTTTGCGGTAAACAATTCCGTGATACGCATGGGGTGTTCTCCTCTCCTCGTTAAATCGTCAACAATAACTTCTCGATCTCTTCTTTCTTCGCCAGCCCCAGGCTGAACGCCGTGGCGCTGCCGCAGGCGGTGCCCAGGCGGAGGGCGGTGGTGTAATCACCGCTCTGCAGGTAACCTGCCACAAAGCCTGCCACCATGCTGTCACCCGCGCCGACGCTGTTGACCACTTTGCCTTTCGGGCAACCGATGCGGTGGGTCTGGCCCTGCTCATCCAGCAGCAGAGCGCCATCCCCTGCCATGCTCACCAGCACGTTGCGGGCGCCTTTTTCCTGCAGGGTCCTGGCTGCTGCCACGATTTCATCCTCCGTGTTCAGAACACGGCCCACGATCTCGCCCAGCTCATGGTTGTTGGGCTTGATGAGGAAGGGGTGGAAAGGCAGCACATTGACCAGCAGGTCCCGGGTGGCGTCCACCACGGCCCGCACGCCGCGGCCTTCCAGCCGGGCCAGCAGCCGCTCGTAGGTGGTCTGTGCCAGGCTGGCCGGGATGCTGCCCGCCAGAATCAGGATGTCTCCGTTCTGCAGGGCGTCCAGCTTGGCTTCCAGCGCCTGCATGGCGCTCTCCGGGATGTTGGGGCCCGCGCCGTTCAACTCGGTCTCCTGCCCTGCCTTGATCTTGACGTTAATGCGGGTCATCCCCTGGGCCAGGTGGATGAAATCGGTCTGGATGCCCTGGGCGGCCAGGCCGC
>ENA-UPTB01000641-UPTB01000641.1-human-gut-metagenome-genome-assembly--contig:-NODE-641-length-36224-cov-11.694414_pt1 | contig 36224 bp, 31 predicted proteins | sample MGYA00250046_ERZ773369 | MGnify/ENA primary metagenome ERZ773369 (study PRJEB29103, sample SAMN06111938) | human gut metagenome | biome: human gut; feature: ankylosing spondylitis patient; material... | reverse complement strand
ATCATCAGGGTGCGGTTGCCCAGCTCCAGTGCCTGATGCATGTTGTGGGTGACCATCAGGCAGGTGATCTTCTTTTCCGCTACAATGCTCTGGGTCAGTTCCAGCACCTTTTCGGCGGTGGCGGGGTCCAGCGCGGCGGTGTGCTCGTCGAGCAGGAGCAGCTTCGGGGTAACAAGGGTCGCCATCAGCAGCGTCAGCGCCTGACGCTGTCCGCCGGAGAGCAGGCCCACCGGCTGCTTCATCCGATCTTCCAGCCCCATATCCAGCAGAGCCAGCTTTTCGCGGAACAGGGCCTTATCCTTCCGGGAGATGCGGGAGAAGATGGCGTGGGGGGCCGTGCCAGCGCGGAGGTAGGCCAGCGCCAGATTCTCTTCGATGGTCATGTTCGGGGCGGTGCCCTTGAGCGGGTCCTGGAAGAGGTGTCCGATGACCCGGCTGCGCTCAAATTCCGGGGTGAAGGTGATGTCCTGCCCGCCCAGCGTGATGCTGCCCTCGTCGGCGATGAAGCCGCCCGTAATGGCGTTGAACAGGGTGGATTTGCCTGCACCGTTCGAGCCGACGATGGTGGCGAAGTCGCCTGCTTCCATCCGGAGGCTGACGCCGTTCAGGGCCACCTTTTCATTGACCGTGCCGGGGTTGAAGGTCTTGTGCAGGTCGTTCAGTTCCAGCATTTCCATCTCAGACCGCCTCCTTCTTCTGGGCTGCATGCTTCCGCTTTTCAAAAGCCAGACGGTTCTGGATGGCCGGCATCGAGATGGCAATGGCCACGATGAGGGCCGACACCAGCTTCATGGCGGCCGCCGGGACATTGAAGCGCAGGGCCACCGCCACAATGAAGCGATACAGGCAGCTGCCGAACACGACGCCCAGCACCCGGCGCACCATGGTGCGCTTGCCCACCAGCGTCTCGCCGATGATGAGAGAAGCCAGTGCGATGGTCACCATGCCGGTGCCCACGTTGATATCGCAGCTCTTCTGGTACTGGGCCAGCAGACCGCCGGACAGGGCCGTCAGCGCACCGGAGATGCACAGGCCCACCGTGATGGTAAAGGCCGGGTTGATGCTGGACGCCCGCACCATAGCGGCGTTGTCGCCGGTCGCCCGGATGGACAGACCCAGCCGGGTGCCCAAAAAGCCCACCATCCCGGCACCGGCCAGCGCGATGACCACCACGGCCAGCACCAGCTTATACCAGCCGCCCGTAAAGGCCAGCGCTGTTTTGGCCAGCGAGAAGACCGTGTCCGTCTTGACCAGCGACAGCGTGGACGAAAAGCCCATGACCGCCAGATTGATGGTATAAAGGCCGGTGTTCACGATGATGCCCGCCATGATGCTCTCGACGCCGAGGCGGGTCTGCAAAAAGGCTGTGATGAAACCGGAGCACACACCGGCCGCCATCGCCGCCAGCAGGGCCAGAAAGGGGTGGCCGGTCAATGCGACCTGGCAGGCCACAGCGCAGCCCAGCGTGAAGCAGCCGTCGGTGGACAGGTCCGCAATGTTCAGGATGGAATAGCTCAAGAACAGAGCCAGCGCAACGAGGGCGTAGATGCAGCCCAATTCCAGCGCGGTCTGGATCACGTTGAGCGAAAAGATACTCGCCAGCATGGTGTGTACTCCTTTAGTTAGAATGTATTTATCCTCCCAAAGGGCAGGCTCTCCTTCCTACAACCTCTCCGTCTCACTTCGTTCGACAGCTCCCCTGGTAGGGGAGCCCTTGGCAAAGCGAAAAACGTTCTCTCTTCGCCAGAGCCTCTCCTACAAGGAGAGGTGGCATTGCAAAGCAATGCCGGAGAGGTTGCACAAACGGATAACCTACCCTTTGTGTCCGGCTGTTACCGATTTATCATTTTAGAAGTTCTCCTGCGTGGTCACTTGCACGATCTCGGTGCAGTAGGGCTTGAAGGCTTCCTTGATCATGTCCAAAGTCTTATCATCCATGCCCAATGCTGCGGCCGTCTCTGTATTGATGGTCACAATGCCGTTGTCGAAGGTCTGGTAAGGCAGGTCGGCGGTGGTCTTACCCTCGCAGAGCAGCTCCACCACCATATCGGCGGTGGCCTCGCCCAGCTGGACGTAATCGACGCCGTAGCCCACGAATGCACCGTTCAGCGCGAAGCTGTCGGCACCAGTGAAGTGCATGATCCCGGCATCGGTAAAGGTCTCGTAGATGGACAGCTCCGCGGTCATCACGGTGTTGTCGGTCGGGGTGAACACGGCCTTGACCCCGGCTGCAACGAGGGCTTCGGCCGCCATCTGAACTTCGGCGGTGGTGGTGCCGTTCTTTTCAATGTACTGGATGCCCTTGCTGTCGCAGAATGCCTTGGCATCCGCGATGGCCTGAGTGGAAGCATCCTGGCTCAGGTCGTACAGTAGGCCGATGGTGTCAATATCCGGGTTGACGGCCAGGATAAGGTTCATGATGGCGTCGGTGTTCAGGGCATCGGAAGTGCCGGTGATGTTCTCCTCGCCGTCAAAACCGGCAGAGACCGGGTCGGTGACCGCAGAGTAGACAACAGGGATGTCGGTATCCTCGACCGAAGCCAGCATGGTGGCGGCGGTGGGGGTAGCCACGGCCACGATGACGTCCACGTCATCGGCCACAAGGTCGGCACCGATCTGGTTCAGGTTGGTCTGGTCGGCCTGCGCGTTGGCGTAGTAGTCGGCATAATCAAAGGTCACGCCCTTTTCCCTGCCCACCTCATCCAGACGGCTCTCAACGGAGGCGACGATCTGGTTCAGAGAGGCATGGTCCACATAGTTGACGATGCCCACCTTGAAGGTCTGGCCCGCTTCTGCCGAAGCAGCTGCCGACGAGGCGACCGCACTGGATGCGGTGCCGGAGGCAGCGGACGAGGCCGAGCCGCCGCAGCCGGTCAGGCTGAATGCAGAGACAGCGGCAGCGCCCAGAGCGGCCTTGAGGAAATTGCGGCGGGAGATCATGTTCATGGTTTTCATAGCGGTTGCTCCTTCCCTGGAGCGGGCGGCAGTAAAAAAGACCCGCTCCACTTGCGGAACGGGCCTTTTCATGATAACAAAAGATCCCGTCCCTGTGTGTTCATCCACAAGGACAGGATCGAAAATACGATTCTGCGGTGCCACCTTGTTTGCTCTGCCCAAGCCAGCTGCTGGCTGCAGAGCCCCTCACGGAGAGCCAACACTCCCCTGCCCTGTAACGGAGGCTTCCGTCCCAAGCTACTGGAAAGCACTGGCTCTCGTTTGCCCGGCCCTCGGCGGCCCACGAAGTCCTGCCCCGCTCTCGCCCGTTTCCATCCTCCGGGCTCTCTAGCAGATGCGCTGTGCAGGTTCTCTTCCGCCTCATCGGTTTGATTGCATTATACACTTTATTCGTGTAAAGTCAAGAGGGAATTTTTCATCTATGCAATGGTTCAGATGAATCCGGTTTTCGTTTCCTTGACTTCTTTTGTGAAACAACGTACACTGTGTGCATTATAGTTTTCCGAAAGAAGGTGTTCTTCACGAATCCGACCGAAAACACCCTGCTGCATGGGCCGGTGCGTCCGGCGCTGCTGCGGTACGCCCTGCCCATCATCCTGAGCATGGTGGCCACCCAGTTCTATTCGGTGGCCGATACCATGATCATCGGCCTGCGGCTGGATGCCGACGCGCTGGCAGCGGTCTCCAATGCTTCCACCATCCTGATGCTCTTTCTGTTCATCTCCGGCGGCATGGAGCTTGGCGGCGGCCTGCTGGTGGCAGCGGGCCGGCCCACGGCCACCCGGCAGGAGATGGCCGAGCTGCTCTACAACCTGCTGTTCGTCGATCTTGTGCTGGCGCTGGGCCTGACCACACTGGGCTTTTTCACCCTGCCCGCCCTGCTCCGGCTCATCCGGACGCCGGAGCAGATCCTGGCCGAGGCGGTGCTCTATGGGCGGGTGTATCTGGTCGGCCTGCCCTTTCTGATGCTCTATGACCTGACCAAAGAGTGCATCATGGGCTGCGGAGACTCGAAAACACCGCTCCGGGCCGTGGTCGCCACCAGCGTGATGAACATCGTGCTGGACCTAGCGCTCGTCGGCCCCTTCGGGGTCGCCGGTGCGGCCGGTGCTACCGCTGCCGCACAGATCGCCGGAGCGGGGTACATGCTGGCCCACCTGCGCAAGACCGAACTGAGCCTGCCCTTCCGCCGGGAAATGCTCAAGGCAAGCTACGCGAAGGACATCTTCCGCCTTTCCGCCCCCAACTCCCTGCAGCAGGCCAGCGGCACCATCATCACGACGGTCAAACAGGGGCTTCTGGGCGGGCTGGGCGTCGCGGCCATCGCGGGTTTTTCCTGCGCGGGCAAGCTCTCCAGCCTGCTGATGATGCCGGTGTACGGTTTCGTGCAGTCCATCGTCTTTTTCATCGCCCAGAACACCACTGCCCAGCAGCCGGGCCGGGTGCATACCGGCCTGCGGGAGGGGCGGCGCATCCTGTTTTTCTACTCGCTGCTGGTGGCAGCGCTCTGCATCGGGCTGAACGGCCCGCTGCTTCGGCTCTTCACCACCGACGCTTCTGCCGCCGCCTACGGCTCCACCATGCTGGCCTTTGAGGGCATCTCGTATGTGTTCACCGCGCAGAAGCATCTGTGCGAGGCCCGGCTGCGCGGTGCCCAGAAGATGGGGCTGTATCTGGCCTCGAACCTGGGGCAGATCGGGCTGAATCTGGCCGCCTGCGTTCTGCTGGTGCCCCGCATCGGCTTTTCGGGCTTCTGGCTGTCCACCTGGATCAGCGCCCCCGCCGGCCTTGCGCTGGCCGCGCTGCTGGCAAGGATCGGCGCAAAACAACAGAGCTAAAACAAAAAGCACAGTGCTTGTACTGTGCTTTCATTTATGATATACTGTTTTTGCAGCCATCTGGCTGATAGGCGCTGTCTGCAAATGCAGGTGGTCACGCTCCTCTCCCCGGCAAAGCGTTGGGGGGAACGCGTTCTTCTTTGCTTCCCCTGACGCCAATGCGGAAGGGGGGATGTTCTATGACGCTGAGTGAAGTGCTTCAGCTGCTCGCCGTGATTGGCGGTGCAGTTTTTGTGACGTTTCAGATTACATGGACGATTTCCAACAGCAAAAAGAAATGACCGCCTCTGCCCTACCAAAGCAAGCGGTCATTCTTTTTGACACCTGAGCCGAGGAGGAGCTGACCATTTTGCAGCCAGCGTCTTTCTCTATTTGTAGTATAGTAATTTTTTATCGTTTTGTCAAGCAGAAGAGGAACACAATGGAACCTTTGAAGATCCAACACATCACCCTGCCCCACCGGGCCGTGTTCGGCCCCATGGCAGGCTTCACCGATGCGCCCTGCCGCCGCCTGATGGCGCAGCACGGGGCCGGTTTCACAGTCAGTGAGATGGTATCCAGCCGGGCGCTGGTCTACCACGACCACAAAACCGTCAGCCTGCTCAAGGCCGAACCCAACGGCGCCCCCTACGGCGTCCAGATCTTCGGCGAAGTGCCCCAGATCATGGGCGAAGCAGCCGCTGCCATCGAAGAATATGATTTTGATTTTCTGGACATCAACATGGGCTGCCCGGCTCCGAAGATCGTCTCCGGCGGCGCCGGCAGCAAACTGATGCTGGACCCCGACCTCTGCGGCAGGATCGTCGAGCAGGTAGTGGCGCACACCTCCCGGCCCGTCACGGTCAAGATGCGCAAAGGCTGGGACGCCGACCACGTCACCGCAGTCGAGTGCGCCAAGGCATGCGAACAGGCCGGTGCGGCCCTCATCGCAGTACACGCCCGGACGCGGGAGCAGATGTACACCCCCGGCATCGACCCGGAGATCATCGCCCGCGTAAAATCTGCTGTGCATGTGCCGGTGCTGGGCAACGGCGACATCCATTCGGCTGAAGACGCCGTCGCTCTGGTCAAAGAGACCGGCTGCGACGGTGTGATGATCGCCCGCGCAGCCCTGGGCGACCCGTGGCTGTTCGAGCGGGTGAACGCCGCACTGGAGGGCACCCCGGCTCCCAAAGAGCCGAATCTGCAGGCCCGGATGAACGCCCTCCGCCGTCAGGTGGAGGAGATGGTGGAGCAGAAGGGCGAATTCGTCGCCATGCCCCAGGCCCGCGCCCAGACCATGCACTACATGAAAGGGCTGAAGGGGGCGGCCTCCCTGCGGCGGTACTGCTGCGAGCTGACCCATCTGGAAGACATCGACCGCCTCATCGAGGCAGTGTTCGACCAGCAGCGCAAAGCGGGGCTTGACCCTGACGACGAACGCGAGGTCCCGTTCCCCTGATCTTCCCGGACGATCCGGATTTTTTTGAAACAAGAGGTTCTCTGCCATGACTTCATCTCACAGCCCCCGGCTTCTGGGGCAAAAACAGAACAAATTCCTGCTCACGGTCTGCCTGTGTGCGCTGACGGCAGCGCTGATCTTCCTGCCGTTCTACCTTCTGGACGGCGGCTTTTTCCACTACGCCGGTGATTTCAACAGCCAGCAGATCAGTTTTTACCGCTACATGAACGGCTTTCTCAAGGGGCTGGGCTACCCGGACGGCGCAGGCAGTGTCCACAACACCTTCTCCTGGGCCACCGACCTGGGCAGCGGGGCGCTGAACGCCTATTCCTTCTACCTGTACGGCTCGCCGTTCTTCTGGTTCTCGCTGCTCTTCCCCCAGCGGTGGCTCCCCTATCTCATGGTCCCGCTGCTGGTGCTCAAGTTCGCCGTGGCGGGCGGCGGCGCATACCTGTATCTGCGCCGCTACGTAAAAGACCAAAACTATGCCGTGCTGGGCGCGGTGCTCTATGCCTTTTCCGGCTGGGGGCTCTACAACATCTTCTTCAACCACTTCATTGATGTGCTGGCCCTCTTCCCGTGGATGCTCTGGGCGCTGGACGAGGCCGTCTACCATGGGCGGCACGGGCTGTTCGCGTTCTGGGTCGGCGTCAACCTGCTGAACAACTACTTCTTCTTTGTGGGGCAGGTGCTCTTCCTGCTCCTCTACTTCATCTGTAAAGTCAGCGCGGGGGATTTCAAGCTCACGCCCCGGCTGTTCGTCCATCTGGCCTTTGAAAGCCTCCTCGGTGTGGGGCTGGGGGCCGTCATCCTCTGGCCCGCCGTCCTCTCGCTGCTGCAGAACCCCCGCACCATCGACCTGTCCTCCGGCTGGGGCTTTCTGACCTACGCAAAGCCCCAGCAGTACCTTGCCATCCTGCTGAGCTGGATTTTGCCGCCCGACTCACCCTATATGACCTCCATCTGGTCTGAGGGCGTCATCAAGTGGACGAGCATGACCGCCTATCTGCCCCTGTGCAGTCTGGCCGGTGCTCTGGCTTACTGGCGCGCCCGGCAGGGCGACAGCAAAAAGCGGATCGTTGCCACCTGCGCCGTCTTTGCACTGGTGCCGGTGCTGAACAGCGCCTTCTACGCCCTCAATTCCAGCTACTACGCCCGGTGGTTCTATATGCCGGTGCTCATCCTGGCCGCCATGACCATCAACGCACTGGAAGACCCCGCCGTCGAGCTGGACCGCCCGGCCCGGAACATCAGCGGACTCGTCATTGCCACGCTGGCCTTTGCGCTGGTGCCGGTGCAGGATGCCAGCACCAAGGAATGGTCGCTGGGCGTCCTGCAAAATCCCGGCCAGTACGCTGCCGTGTTCGGCTTTGCCCTCATCGGGCTGCTGGTCTACCGCTGGGTCGCACAGCGATGGCGGCAGGACAAGCGCCTGCCCCAGCGGATGCTGGCGGCGGTGCTGGCATTCAGCTGCCTGTTCGGCATCACTCACATCGGCATCGGCAAGTTCGGCCAGTGGAACACCGACAGCGACCTGGTGGAAGAGTACACCAGCGCCCTGGCCCTGAAGGAAGACCTGCCGGAGGGCGACTGGCGCATCGACACTTACAAGACCCACGACAACCTCGGCCTCTGGCTGGACAAGAGCTGCCTGCAATACTTCGGCAGCACCGCCGCCCCCAGCATCCTCAGCTTTTACCCGGCGCTGGGCGTCAAGCGGGACGTCCGCAGCCAGCCGGAGCTTTCCAACTATGCGCTGCGGGGCCTGCTGAGCGTGAAGTACCTTATCACCAAGCCCGACCGGCAGACCGACTTCCTCGAAGAGGCCGATGAGGGCTGGGCCTATTACGACACGCTGGATGGCTACACCCTCTATGAAAACACCAACTACGTCCCCATGGGCTTCACCTACGACTACTACCTCACCGAGGACGATTACGAGTCCACCGTGACGGTCACCCGCTCCAATCTGCTGATGCGGGCGCTGGTGCTCTCCGATGCGGATGCCGCCGCATACAGCCAGTATTTGCAGCCGCTGCCCGCCGCTGAGCTGAACGACCTGACCTATGACCGCTACGTGCAGGATTGTGCCGACCGCCGGGCCTCGGCCTGTTCGGTGTTCCAGATGACTAATTCCGGCTTCCACGCTGAGATCACGCTGGACGCCCCAAACCTCGTCTTCTTCTCGGTGCCTTACGACGACGGCTTCACGGCCACGGTCAACGGCAAAGAGACCGACATCCTGCGGGTGGACGAGGGCCTGATGGCGGTGCTCTGCCCCGCCGGGGAAAGCACCCTTGATTTTGTCTACCAGCCGGACGGCATCCGGCTGGGCAAGCCTGTCACGCTGCTTTCGCTCGTGGTCTTCGTATCCTACACCAGATATTTTGCCTGGGACGATCGAAAAAAGCGGAAGCACTGAAGAAAAGGAGAGCGTTCTATGGAACAGCGTCATTGGAAGAAAGCCGGCATCACCACCTCCCTGCTGGGCTACGGCTGCATGCGCCTGCCCACCCTGCCGGACGGCCGCATCGACGAAGTGCGGGCCGAAGCCCTGCTGAACACCGCGCGGGACGCGGGCGTCAACTACTTTGACACCGCCTACCCCTACCACGGCGGCGAGAGCGAGCCGTTCGTGGGGCGGGTCATCGCAAAATGGCCCCGCGAGAGCTTTTATCTGGCCACCAAACTGCCCCTGTGGCAGTGCGATTCGCTGGAAAAAGCCCAGCAGATCTACCGCAGTCAGTTCGAGCGGCTGGGTGTGGACACCATTGATTTCTACCTGCTCCACTCCCTGCACCGGGCACGGTACGACAAGGCCAAGGCGCTGGGCATCGTGGACTGGCTCTGGGAAGAGAAGAAGGCTGGGCGCATCCGGAACTTCGGCTTCTCCTGCCACGACAACGCGGACGGGCTGGAACACATCCTGCGGGACCAGCCCTGGGATTTCTGCCAGCTGCAATACAACTACCTTGACACCGACGACCGCGCCGAGGAGATCGCGGGCGACCGCGGCTATGCGCTGACCGAAGAGCTGGGCATCCCGCTCATCATCATGGAGCCCATCAAGGGCGGCACACTGGCCAACCTTCCGCCGGACGCTGCGGCGCCGCTGACCGCCCTCGACCCTGCCGCCAGTGCAGCTTCCTGGGCGCTGCGCTGGGTGGGCAGCCACAAAAACGTCCACCTGATCCTCTCCGGCATGAGCGCCGAGGAGCAGCTGGCCGACAACCTTTCCACCTTTGCACCCTTCCGCCCCCTGAACGCGGCGGAAGATGCCGCTGTGGCCGAGACGGCCCGCATCCTGCACAGCCGCATCAAGATCGGCTGCACGGGCTGCCGGTACTGTATGCCCTGCCCCATGGGCGTGGACATCCCGGACAACTTCAGCATCTGGAACCGGCTGGGGATGTTCGGCCAGCCGGACGCCGTCCGGCACCAGTGGACCGCCCGCTTCCCGGATGCCGAAAAGGCCAGCCACTGCGTCCGCTGTGGCAAGTGCGAGGCCGTCTGCCCCCAGCACCTGCCCATCCGCACTGCGCTGGCCCAGCTGCAAACGGAACTGGATGCACTCTGATCTTCCCGCAAGCAAAAAATACCGTGTCCCCGGCGTGGGGACACGGTATTTTTGCTTTGATGGTTTACCACTTCATGCCGATGGCATCCAGACGGCGGATGCGGTCCTCGGTCAGCTTCGGGTCATTTTCCGCGCGGGCCGTGCGCATCCGGCGGACCCAGTCGCCCAGACCAAAGCCGTCTTCGCTGCGGTAGGTGGCCGACGGCAGCAGGTCGCCGTTGGCCTTGGCATAGGCCGCTGCATGTTCATAGGCCAGGTCCCACTTGGCTATGCGGGCGTCCCACTCCATGCCGATGCCGTCCAGCCGTTTCACATGCTCCGGCGTTACCTGGAAGGAGTCGGGCCGGGTCTTGCGGGCAGCGCGGAGGTTCGACATCCAGACGCCCAGCCGGAACCCACCGGCCGTGACGTAATTGGAGGGCACCAGCAGGTTGCCGTGCTCTTCGGCATAGCGGGCGGCTTCCTCAAAGTTGTGCTCCCAGTTCTTCTCCCGCAGGCTCTCCTTGCCGGAGGGTGCCGCACTCTGCTTGTGGGGCTTTTCGTCCTTGAGCAGCTCGTCCAGTTCGCGGCGGTGCACCTCGCCCAGGCGCGGGTCGCCGGTGCGGCGGTACTGGCGCTGGCGGTAGAGCCAGCTGCCCAGCCAGATGCCATTCTCGGTCTTATAATTCAGCGGGATCTCCAGATCTCCGTGCTCTGTCCGATACTTCTGGGCCAGCTCGAAGCGCTCCCGCCAGGGGTCGTATTTGTCCCAGACCATCCCGATCTCGTCCAGCTGGGCCTTGCGTTCCGGCGTAACGCGGGCGCTGGAGTTGTCCGGGTTCTGCCAGGCGTAGCGCTGGCGGGCGATCCATTTGCCCAGCAGGATGCCGTCCGGTGTGACATAATTGGAGGGCACTTCCAGATCCCCGAACTGCTCGGCGTACCGCTTAGCGGCCTCGAAGTTCTCCTGCCACTTGCGGACATTCCGGTTGACCCAGTTGATGCCGATGGCTTCCAGCCGCTCGACCTGCTCCAGGGTCAGCTCGCCGTTCTTATAGGCGCTGCGCTGGCTGCTGAGCCAGACGCCCAGCGCGAAGCCATCCGGCGTAACGTACTTGATGGGCGCTTCGAGATCTTTGTGTTCGAGATAATAGCGGGCGGCTGCGGCGTAGCTCTGCTCCCACAGGTCGGTGGAAGCGTTCCACACCATGCCGATGCCCTCCAGCCGCTCGATGCGGGCGCGGCTCAGGTTGCCGCTGACGTAGCGCTGGCGGTTATAGACGATCCACTCACCCAGGGCAAAGCCGCTGCGGTCGCGGTAGCGCACCGGCACCAGCAGGTCGCCGTGGTCGTCGCGGTACTTCTGCGCCGAGGCAAAGGCCTTTTCCCAGGCCAGCTCCGAGCGCTGTTTCCAGCCGATGTTCAGCTTGTCCAGCCGGGCGATGCGGTCTGCATCCAGACGGCCCGGCTTCTGCCCGGCCCGGACCTGGCGCTGCGTTTCCAGCCAGCGGCCCAGAGGCAGGCCGTCCTCGGTCAGATAGTTATAGGGCAGTTGTAAATCGCCCTGCTTTGCGGCCACAGCCGCCGCCGCTGCATAAAAAGCCTCCCACCGGGCTTCCAGTTCCTTTTTCAGGCGGCAATACAGGTGGTAGCTCTGGCGCATGGGCTTCTGCTGCTGGAAGCCGGGGTGCTCGCTGCCTGCGCGGAGCATGGCGGTGGTGCATTCCTTTTGCAGCACACGGCCATTGCCCAGACCGTCGAACCGGGCGGTCAGGTCGAACACCGGGATGGGCTTGCGGCCGCAGGCCACCAACGCCCGGCAGAGCATCTGGCGGAACCGGCCTGCCTCGCCGGTCTCGCGGACCAGAATGGCACCCGCCAGCCCCTCAATGGGCTGCTGGACACCCGGCGAGTTGACGCAGAACAGCACCTTCGGCCCCGTTTCGGTGGAGGTGCAGAACTTTTTTACCGCCTCGGCGTCGCGCAGGCAATCACACTCGGCACGGTAGAAATGGGCATTCGAATCCACGGTGCGGAGGAACTCTTCCAGCTGTTCCTGCACCTCGTCGAGGTAGTCCTCCGACTCAAAGATGGCCAGATAGCGGCCCTGGGTGTCGGTCAGGACGCGGGGCATCAGGGCGATGGGGTTCTCGGCCTGCCGCACCGACCAGTTGATCTCATCGTATTGTGCGCTCAGCGCGTTGGTCTGCGCGGGCAGGTGCAGGTTCTTGATCCGGGCGCGGAGCAGGTTCATCTGCCCTTCCTGCGGCCAGAGCATCGCGGCGTAGTTCGACGGCACCGGCAGGGTGCCCAGCGCCATTCCCTCGCCGACCGTCATCCGGGAGACGACCGTCCCCTCGAAGAGTTCCGCGGCCGCCTGGCATTTCTGGTCGGTGCTGTTGGGCACTGTCAGGCCCAGCAGCTTTGCCTCCGGGCACAGGCGGAGTAGCCGCTGGGCCGATTTTGCCCAGCAGGCCGCCGTCACTTCATGGTAGCAGTCGAAGATCAGGTAATCCGGCTTGCGTGAGGCCAGCCGGACCCACTCCTCGGCCGACGCCTCGGCCAGCACACTGCAGTCGCAGAAGATGAGGTTCTCCGGCAGCACACCGTCGTTGTAGCGGCGGACATCCTCCCTGCGCAGGGTCAGCCGCGCCGCACCGTACACCAGCCAGATGAACGACGCCTGCGGATGGTCCGCGATGAGCTGCCATGCAATGCAGCTCTTGCCCGTGCCGGTGGCATGTTCCACTGCTGCTTTTCCGTTTTGTTCCAACGCAGCGGCAACCTTTGCATACGCCTCCGCGTTGACCTTGTTCAAACTGATCGGCATCGTTTTTCTACCTCCAGGATTGATCTTCTTGCAAAGAATTTTTCTTATAAATCTATTATGGCAAAAAGCACTTTCTTGTCAAGCATTCCCGGCAAAAAAGAAGATTTCGGATAAAAAATACGATATTTTTTCCATTATTTTTTGGTCATCCCAACCAACTTCCGGCATAGCTTCGGGCATCCTCAAAACGAAACACCGCACAAACACCGAGCGCAGCCCTCCCGCAATGCCCTGTTTTTCCGCAGCACAGCGCCTCCGCCTGCGAAATGTTCCGCCGCCCCGGAAGCAGCTGCGAAACACAAAGACCGCCTGCCGAACGTTTTCTTCAGCAGACGGTCTTCAGTTGCGCCAGCAGGAGTCGAACCTACGATGGGGGAGTCAAAGTCCCCTGCCTTACCGCTTGGCGATGGCGCATTGTCGTAAGTATAAGTATAGTAGAATGTTCCCCATTTGTCAAGCAAAAACATCGTTGACAAAACCGGCCCGGTCCCTTATGATAAAAGAAAAACGAAAGGGGGATGGTCTATGGGCCCCTGGTATTATGAAGTCGTCAGCTTTGACGGCGATTACGTCAACCTGCGCCGCACCGACATCGCCAGCGACGAGCTGAACCCCGTTGCGCTGGCGCTCCTGCCGCCGGAGATCGAGGTCGGCAGCAAGATCAAGTGCGAATACTTCCAGTACGAGATCATCGGCTGAACGCAGAAGAACGCCCGGAGTGCAGATCGTGCGCTCCGGGCGTCCGTTTTTGCTCTTCAGTTGCGGTAGCAGCGATCCTGCCCGACGAGCCAGTCCTCGCACAGGCGCTGGGCCTCCTCCACGCTGCGGCTGACACAGTGGAACAATGCACCGTGGAGCGAGCAGTAGGAGTAGCGGACTTTGGGCACCCCATTGGGATCTCGGAATTTTTCACAGCGTTCCTGTCCGGGCATCAGATAAAGTTGTTCCATAAAGCCGCAGCTCTCCTTTGTTTCATCTTGGGTGTGCCGTGCACACGCTGTGTCCTATTGTAGCACTTCCCGCCGCCGGGCGCTATTCGCTGTTTCCACAAAAAACCGGACGGAACTTCGGGGCTTCTTCCCTCTTGACAATTCCGGATCTTGAGATAAGAAGCAAGCCGCAGCTTCTTTCCCTCTTGTAAAATCCGGTCAAAACGGTTATGATAGAACCAAATAAAAAACAAAGGAGCATCAACCTATGCGTGCTTACGAGCGACTGTTAAAATATGCCCGCGTTTACACCACATCCGACCCCAATTCCGGCACCCATCCCTCTGCCGAGCGGGAGTTCGACCTGGCCCATATCCTTGTGGAGGATATGAAAGCCATCGGCATCGAGGACGCCTTTGTAGATGAGCACTGCTACGTCTACGGCACCCTCCCCGCCACCCCCGGCTGCGAGGACAAGCCCGCGCTGGGCCTCATCGCCCACATGGACACCGCACCGGACGCTTCCGGCGAGAACGTGAACCCCATCCTGCACGAGAACTACGATGGCCGCGACGTCACCCTGCCCGCCACCGGCATGGTCATGAAGGTCTCCACCTTCCCCTTCCTGAAAGACCTGAAGGGCGAGACCCTCATCACCACCGACGGCACCACGCTGCTGGGTGCCGACGACAAGGCCGGTGTGGCGGAGATCCTGACCGCCGCCGAGACCCTCATCGCCGAGGGCCGCCCCCACGGCAAGCTCTGCATCGCCTTTACCCCCGATGAGGAGATCGGCGAGGGCGCTTCCCTGTTCGACATCCCCGGCTTTGGGGCCGACTTTGCCTATACCGTCGATGGCGGCGATGTGGGCGGCATCGAGTACGAGAACTTCAACGCCGCCAGCGCCACCGTCACGGTCCACGGCTTCTCGGTCCACCCCGGCTCCGCGAAGGACGCGATGATCAACGCCTCCAACGTGGCCATGGAGTTCCACCAGGCCCTGCCCGTCATGGCCCGCCCGGAGACCACCGAGGGCCGTCAGGGCTTCTACCACCTGTGCCAGATGTACGGCGATGTGACCGAGGCCAAGCTCGGCTACATCCTGCGCGACCACGATGCAGGCAAGCTCCAGTTCAAGAAGGACAACCTTCTGCACATTGCCTGCTACCTGAACGGCAAGTACGGCGACGGCACCGTGGAAGTGGAGATCAAGGACAGCTACCGCAACATGATCGAGAAGATCAAGCCGCACTTCCATCTGGTCGAGAACGCCCGCAAGGCCATCGAAAAGGCCGGTCTGACCCCGGAGGAAGTCCCCGTCCGCGGCGGCACCGACGGTGCCGTCCTGAGCTGGAAGGGCCTCCCCTGCCCGAATCTGGGCACCGGCGGCTTCAACTTCCACGGCGTGTGCGAGTGCACCACCGTCGAGCGGATGGACAAGGCGGCCGAAGTCCTGCTGAATATCGTGGAGATCTACAGCAAGTAAATACAGAGACAGCAAAAAAGGAAGAGCGGCGATGTCGCTCTTCCTTTTTTGCTTGTCAACCCACGTTGATATGCCCCACCGGCAGGATCTTGCGCTTGTTGTCACCGGGCTTGACCGTCAGGCTGATGGCCAGCGAGACCGGGCCCACGCGGCCCATGAACATGACCAGCATGTACAGCAGCTTGGCCCCGACATTCAGCTGGCTGGTAACGCCCACCGACAGGCCAACCGTGCCGAATGCCGAGCAGGACTCAAAGATGGCGTCGATGACGGACACGGCATCCGAGGTGTTGTAGTAGACCACCACCGCCGAGCCCAGCGATGCCACAATGCCCAGCATGATGATGGTCAGTGCGCGGTAAACGGTCTTGGACTCGATGTGGTGCTCGGCGATCACACAGTCGTCGCGGCCCTCCGCCACGCTGCGGATGGTCAGGATCAGCACAGCAAAGGTCGTCACCTTGACGCCGCCGCCCGTCGAACCCGGTGCCGCACCGATGAACTGCAACACGCTCATCAGGAGCTTGGTGACCGGCCCGCAGGCCGCCAGGTCGATGGTGTTCATGCCCGCCGTACGGGTCGAGACCGACTGGAAGAGCGATGCCATCACCTTGCCCGGAACCGACAGCCCGCCCATGGTGGCCGGGTTCGACCACTCCATCAGACAAATGAGCGCCGCGCCGCCGACCCATAGAATGGCCGAGAACGCCAGCACGACCTTCGCGTGGAGGGACAGGCGGCGTTTTTTGCGAAATTCGCCCAGCTCCACCCAGACCATGAAGCCCAGACCGCCTGCCATGATGAGGAACATGACGACGGCCTGCACGTAATAGTTGTTGACATACGGCGCCAGCGACGAATACGGCCCAAACCGGCCAAACAGGTCAAAGCCCGCATTGCAGAACGCCGAGATGGCCGTGAAAATGCTGATCCAGACCCCTTCCAGCCCGAACTGCGGCACAAAGGCACACGCCAGCAGCACAATGCCAATGGCCTCGAACAGGAATGCCAGCCGGATGACGATCTTCAGCACCTCGGTCGCCTGCGAATAGCCGCTGGCCGAAACGCTTTCGCCCAGCAGCCGCAGGTCCCGGAAGCCCATCCGCCGCTTGGCCGCCAGTGCAAAAAAGCTGGTCAGCGTGACCAGGCCCAGGCCGCCGACCTGGATGAGCAGCAGGATCACCACCTGCCCGAACATCGTGAACTGCGTCCACGTATCCCGCACGACGAGGCCCGTCACGCAGGTCGCGCTCGTTGCGGTGAACATCGCATCCACCACGCCCAGCCGCCCGCTGCGGCTGGCGATCGGCAACGTCAGCAGCAGCGTCCCCAGTGCGATCACCAGCACAAAGCTCACGCAGATGATCTGTGTCGCATTGCTGCCCACCAGCCAACCTTTGGGGTGGTTCTTCTTTTTTCTGGTTTTTCCCATGAAGTGCTCCTTCTCCCGCACCGGCAGCCTCTGCGCTCCCGATGCAGCATCGTTCTTGCCTCTCCCGTTCCGGGGTCGGCATCTCCCTTATAGGATACACCTTTTTTCTTTTTCGTTCAACTTGATTTTCTCTCCAACTTGCGGTATTATAATGAGGTATGGTTCTGTCTCTATACCTCAGCTGGATAGAGGGTTCGCCTCCTAAGCGAAACGCCCCCGGTTCGAATCCGGGTAGGGACATCCTGTTACGAAATGCGAAGGTCATTTTTCCCATGGAAAAGACGATCTTCGCATTTTTCATTTTGAACCGATCACCAAAATTAGCCAGCTAATGCCATTAGCAGAATTTTCAGTTCCAGCTAATAAAATCAGGCTTCCAGCTAATGAAGCCCCATAAAGCACCTTTTGGACTCTGTTTTCCGGCTCTCTGCTAAAAATGGCAGCCGCTTTTCTGTAAATCCATGTAAATACAAGATAAACTGTGTAAATCTATTTTCCACGTTCCTGCCCAAAACCGTGCAAAACACTTTTCTCCATACATAGCGCGTTCACTCGCTGTTCTCTCGGAACAGAAAGAGGAACGCGCTTTTTTGTTTTCGGGCTGAACTTCCCGAATCCACCAAAGGAGGGTTTACCGATGAAAAAAGTTCTGACCGTCACGATGGACGGTATCCGCTACCATGCTTCCCGCCCGGCAGATTGCCGGCACTGCTTCTTCTGGAAGAACCGAAAGAAGGGCTGCGTTCTCGGCAAAGAGAACTGCTACTATCTGATCGAGCCGCCCAAAGGCCCCAGCAAGTGCGAAGGGTGCCCCTACAAGCGGGCAAAGCCCTGTGTGCTGGTTCCCTGCTACAAAGACCTGATGGCACCGCTGGAGAAACGAGGTGATGCCAAGTGAGCCACAAGCGAAACGAAGCTCTGCGCCATGTTCAGCACTCCATGCACCATGTGATCGCCGCTGGCGAAGGTTCCGACCGTGCCCCGGACAGTTGCAAGCTGTGCCCGTACTATCGACCCGATTTCAAGTTCCGCACCTGCCTGTATGCCCACTGCCCTTATAAGAAGCAGGTCAATGTATTCCGTTCCACACCTGAAAAATGGGATATTCTCTATGCCCGAAAAAAAGCCGACAAGAACCGCAGACCTTGATTACTTCTATGGGCAGTCCAGCGAGCTGTTCTCCTTCTACCGGATTCCCAAGCTGCTGTTTCAGGATAGCCGCTTCCAACCGCTTTCCACAGATGCCAAAACCCTGTACGGTATCCTGCTGGACCGCATGAGCCTTTCTGCCCGGAATGGTTGGTTGGACAAAGCTGGGCGGGTGTTCATCATCTATACTGTGCAGGAGGTGCAGGATTCACTGGGCTGTGCCGATAAAAAGGCCACCAAGCTGCTGCGAGAACTGGAAGAGTACGGCCTGATTGAACGCAAACGAAGGGGGCTGGGCAAGCCCGATCTCATCTATGCAAAGAATTTTTCGTCAATATCGTCAGAAATGCGCATCCAGAATCGTGATAATGGCGATTCTGGAACCGTCCGGAATACGCTTCAAGACCCGGCCAGACTACGATGTAATAAGACTGAGAGAAATAATACAGAGATAAGCGATACTGATCCTATCTCTTCCGATGAAAACGACTGGATGAGCGAACGTGAACAACTGGAGGAATATTTTTCTCAATCTTTGGAGGTAGACCTTCTGCTCCGGCTTTGCACGGACGATGAGGATACCATCTATCAGATTATGGATTTGCTGGTGGACACCTGTGCCACCAAGCGCAAGACGCTGCGCATTACCGGGGACGATAAACCCGCCGAGGTGGTGCGCAGCCGATTTATGAAGCTGAATGCCGACCACATCAAATTTGTGTTGAAGTGCCTTGCAGAGAACAGCAGCCCGATTCGGAACATGAAACAGTATCTGCTTGCTTCTCTGTACAACGCACCGACCACTATGCAGCTCTACTACCAGAACCAAACCAACCACGACTTAGCGATGTGGAGGTGATGAAAATTTCAAAGAAAGCAACCACAATTGCCATTGTCAACCAAAAGGGAGGCACTGGCAAAACAACAACCTGTGAAAACTTGGGTGTCGGTCTTGCCGCCGAGGGTAAGAAGGTCCTACTTGTAGACGCTGACCCGCAGGGTTCACTCACCATTAGTATGGGCTGGCAGAAGCCGGACGAACTGCCCGTTACTCTTTCTACCCTGATGCAGAAAGCCATGAACGACCAGTGCATTCCGCCCGGTGAAGGTGTGTTGTACCATGTACCGTCCCCAAAGACCATTGCTTTTTTGACCAAAGATACGCACAAAAATTTTCCACCTTGAAATCACCCGAATAGCGTTGAATAAACACAAATGGATTGTGTATAACAAAAATTGCGACAGGTATGCTATTGGTGTGCAACAAACACAATTAGAATGTGAGGTCGCTATGAATACGCTTTTGGGTCAACGAATACGAGAGCAGCGCAAGGAAAAAGGCTGGACGATTGAACAGTTTGCAGAACGGGTCGATTTGTCAGCAAATTATGTTGGAGATTTAGAGCGCGGAGTAAAAATCCCCAAACTGGAAACCTTTATCCGAATCGTAGAGGTGTTGGACGTATCTGCTGATGTGCTGATCCGAGATTCCGTTCCATCCGCATCCCATGTGGCAGATGACGAACTGAGCAGAAAGCTGAGCCAGCTCACACCGGGGCAGAAGAAAGCTGCCATTGACATTCTGAATGCATACACCGACAACATTCCCTATATTACAAAATAGCACCTATGTCAGGGAGCGCAGCAAACGTGCTGACGCTCTTTCTTTTTGCCCTCAAATAGTTTATAATCAACACTATAAGCGTGTATATAACGCTAATAGCGAGTGCTTGAGGTGAACGACATGACGATGCTACCCAATATCGAAGAAGCAATGGAAGATGCCCGGAATGGAAAGTTGAGCCCGTATTGGCAGAATAATCTAAAACGTGAATGCCTGCATGGAGAGCTATCGGCTGAAGAGCGGCTGGCTCTTTCGGAACTGAATTGCATTTTGTCCGAGACTCCTCAATGGAGTAGCGAAGAAGAACTGTGCCATGACATGGAGAATATCGGCGGCAGGGTTCGCTTCTGCCGCTTTTGGAATGAGCACTATTCCATGGTGCAGTTGACGGAAGATCGCAACGGAAAATACTCCACAGCCTACGTTCTGGATACAGAAACCACCCCGGATGTGCGTAAGGTGGCGGCATTGCAGGCACAGAAAGAACTTGCGGACTGTATGCAGGCGTGGGGCGTTTCTCTTCTGGAAGCGCCAGTTCCTGAACAGATGAAGTACGATTCTCTTGCAGAAGCCGCTTCTCACCTCATGCAAGTTCTTAACGACCCGGAGCACATCACCGGGTAAAAAGCGTCCCGAAGGGATGCGCAGCCTGCATTGGGAAATGCAGATCAAAGGGGCTTGGGGCATTCCCCAACAAGCGTTTTGCAAAGCAAAATAAGCAGATGTATATACGTCTGCACTGCTTGCCACGTAGATGTTTCCGTCAACTACTGCGTCAGGAATTTTTATCTAAAGATCACCTTAATATGAGGTGCAGAAGATCGTACAGTATTGCGTACGCAAAAGTACCTCATGATGCAAAGAATACGCGGCTGCGTAATGGTAAGGAATATATTTATAGCAGTTTGCGTTTTTGATGCACAAGCAACATTCGCAAACTGCATATCGCAAATATGCCGTTTTGATAGGCACTGTTTTTAAAAATTGCGATAATAAAAAGTATCCTCCATAGTGATAATGGAGGATACCGATCTTTCGACATCGTTGTTTGAATTCTCCTATTATTTTATCATGGTTATATCTGGGAATCAATAGAAAACCATACAAATGTATCCCACCCGACCTTAGAAAAAACCTCGCAGAAGCTGAAAGTTTATTGCACATTGCCCATTTTTGCATGAAAAACCCAGCTATAAACGATGGTGGACAAAATAAGTGGTCAGGTGGGTGTCCAAGCCGCAGGAGGAAACAAAATGGCACGACGGGGAGAAAACATTCACAAACGCAAGGATGGTCGGTGGGAAGGCCGGTACATCAAGGCGCGCACGCCGGAGGGCAAAATCCAGTGGGGTTACGTCTACGGCACAGTCTATGCAGAGGTCAAACGTGTGCTGATTCAGAAGAAAGCAGAGGCAGGCTTCTACAATCTAAAGAGAACCGACCTGACCTTTGAAGCACTGGCCGAAGTATGGCTGCACTCCCTGCGGAACAGTATAAAAGAATCCACCTATGCGCATTATTCGTACACCCTGCACAAGTATCTTCTTCCTGTTTTGAGCAAAGTGCCCGTTGCGTCCCTTGAGGAAAGCTTTCTGGAACAGGCCATGCAGCAGATCATCACGCCTATGGATGCTGCACACAAGCCACTGGGGAAATCCTCTGCCCGGGAATGTCTCTCGATGCTGCGGCGCATCTGCAAATATGCCGCGCACTTGCGCCTGATCCGTCCGATGGAGCTGGAAGTAGCACTGCCAAAAGCTATCGACAAAATTTCTGCGCCTCTCTCCCCGGTGGAACAGCAACGGCTTTATCAATATGTGCAGGAGAATCCAACAGTGCGCAAGATTGGGCTACTATTGGGGCTTGAATTAGGTCTGCGTATTGGTGAGATTTGCGGCCTGCAATGGGGTGATTTTGACCTGAAACTTGGAATACTGAAAATCAATCGGACGGTCTGTCGAATTTCCTGTGGAAACGGTCATACAAAGGTAGTCATCCAAACGCCGAAAACCCGCACCTCGCGCCGGGAAATTCCAATCCCGAAACAGCTGCTTGTTATCCTGAAAAAGCTGCGCGGAAACGCCAGTAATTCTACATGGTTTCTGTCCAGCAACGAGTCTAAGCCTACCGAACCCCGCTGCTACCGGAAAAGCATCAAAGCATATTTGAAACAGGCAACTGTCCGGCAAGTACGTCCGCACGCGCTGCGCCATACCTTTGCTACCACCTGTCTGCAGGCGGGGTGCGATGTAAAGACCCTCAGCGAATTGTTAGGACACACCAACGCCAATATCACTTTGCAACGCTATGTGCATTCTGACCTGACCCGAAAGCGCCGGGAGATGAACCGGATATTTTCCCATCAGGTGTCCATGAGGGGCGGAAAAGCGATAAATATAATGGAATAACGCCAGATTTTTCCCGTGACCCTCCATTATCACTGTGAAGGATACCCCTTTATTGCGGGAAGGGGTGAACAAGGTGGCATTATGTCTGTTTGAGCACAACGAAAAAGCATATCATGCGGCAGTCCGGATGATGGACCAGTATGGCAAGGCTGCCATTGTTCATCCCACCGGCACCGGAAAGAGCTACATTGCGTTCAAGCTGATCGAGGACAACCCGGAGAAGGTTGTAATCTGGCTTTCTCCCAGTGAATATATCTTCAAGACCCAGCTGGAAAGCCTGAAAAGGAACGACCCGGATTTTCCGTTGGCAAACATTCACTTTTATACCTACGCCAAGCTGATGTGTTGCACGCAGGCACAGCTGGACGAAATAGCAGCGCAGAAGCCTGCCTATATTATACTCGATGAATTCCACCGTGCTGGTGCTGAATGTTGGGGCGAAAGCACGGTGGCTTTATTAAAGTTATGCCCGGATGCAAAGATTCTGGGGCTGACGGCAACAAACATCCGATATCTGGATAATAACCGTGACATGGCTGAAGAACTTTTTGATAGCCGTGTTGCGAGCAACATGACCCTTGGCGAAGCAGTCGTCAGAGGTATTTTGCCTACCCCGAAATATGTGACCACGGTCTACCAGTACCAGAAAGCGCTTGCAAAGTATCAGGCGCGGGTAGATAACCTGCGAACACTAGGCATTCAGGATGTGAATCAGAAATATCTGGATGCGCTGCGCCGCGCTTTGGAACAAGCAGACGGTCTGGACAAGGTCTTTGCCCATCATATCACAAACAAATCTGGTAAGTACATCGTGTTCTGCGCCAACAAGGAGCACATGGATGAAATGGTCTCCCATGTGCCGGAGTGGTTTGCAGGGGTCAACCCGGATGTGGCGGTGTACGAGGCTTACTCGGATGATCCGAATGCCAACAAGGCCTTTGCGGACTTCAAGACGGATGCCAGCAGCCGGCTGAAGCTGCTGTTTTGCATTGATATGCTCAACGAGGGCGTCCATGTAGAAGGCATTTCTGGCGTGATCCTGTTCCGACCAACGATTTCGCCCATCATCTACAAGCAGCAGATCGGTCGCGCCCTGACTGCCGGTGACACCGCAGCCCCGCTGATTCTGGATGTGGTCAACAACTTTGAGGGCCTGACCAGTATTTCCGGCCTGCAAAACGAGATGCAGGAGGCCGTTCGCCGTCTGTATGCCAACGGTGAGGGCGATAAGGTCGTCACGGAGCGGTTTGAGGTCATTGAGCAGGTGCAGGACTGCCGGGTGTTGTTTGAACGGCTACAGGCGAGTTTGTCCTCCAGTTGGGAGCACTATTTTTCTGAGGCGAGCATCTACTATGCGGAGCACGGCGACCTGAACGTCCCGAAACGATATACCACGCCTGGAGGTCTGAGCCTTGGGGTGTGGCTGATCACCCAGCGCCGTGTGCGTGAAGGGCAGATCCAGGGCGATCTGACCCAGAAGCAGATCGCACGGCTGGACAGCATTGGCATGGTCTGGGGCAACCGGAAGGAGATTGCATGGCAGCACGGGTTCGAGGCTGCAAAGAAATACCATGACACCTACGGAGATCTGCTGGTGGCTGGAAAGTATGTGGACCCGGAGGGCTATCCCTTGGGCCAATGGATTCTCAAGACCCGGCAGCAGAAGTTGAATGGCTGCTTGAAGGAAGAACGCATCGCACAGCTGGATGAGATCGGTATGGTGTGGAGCATCTTCGACGCCAAGTGGGAAAAGGCCTATGCCCTGGCTGTGGCCTATTACGAGGAAAACGGGAACTTGAATATTCCCCGCTCCTATGTAACAGCGGCCGGGGAACGGCTTGGAGTATGGCTTGCAAATCAGCAATGGTCGTACCCGAAAGGAAAGCTGACGGAGGAGCAGATCGAACGGCTCAACAGGATCGGGATGTACTGGGGCAACCGCAATGACCGCCAGTGGAACCAAGGATATCAGGAAGCAAAACGTTATTTTGAAGCCCACGGGGATCTGAGGGTCCCGGTCAACTATGTTTCGCCGGAGGGATATGCCCTCGGTAAATGGGTCAAGCGGCAGCGTTACACACGGCTGAATCCCGAAAAAAGCGGTGCTGTTCTGACAGAGGAGCGCATTGCAAAGCTAGATGAGATTGGGATGCGGTGGGACAAAAGCAATCCGGAGTACTCGCCTAAGCAGGCGGCACAAGTCGGAATTGTTGTGGCAAAACTTGGATGAGTAAAGTTAAACGGAAAACAGAAGCAAGGACTTTATGCGTTGTTGGGGACGATTTGGGCTTATAGAGAGACGAACAAAAATACGCATAAACAAGTTAAAAGTGTGAGGAAAATATGGAAAAATTGGAAGAATTGAATTATCACGTTGATTTTGGACCGTACTATGTTCATTTGACCCGGAAACAGAAAAAATACCTTGCGGTGCGATCCGTAATTGACCGCATTCTGGCAGCGCTGGCGCTGGTTTTACTTTCACCCTTGTTTTTGGCGGTAAGTATTGCACAAAAAGTCAGTGCACCGGATGAGCCTATCTTCTTTTTACAGAAGCGCGTGGGCAAGGGGGCTCATTGCTTCAATATCATCAAGTTCCGGACGATGAAGAGTTCTGCGCCTAAAAATGTGGCTACGGGAGATTTGGAAAATCCGCAGATGTACATTTCCAAAGTGGGACGTTTTTTACGCGACACCAGCATTGATGAGCTGCCGCAGCTGGCAAACGTAGTTCGTGGCGAAATGAGCCTGATTGGCCCTCGTCCGCTGGTGTATACGGAACGTGAGATACGTTTTCTGCGCCGCTGGTACGGGGTGTATCAGGTAACACCGGGCATTACTGGTTGGGCACAGATCAACGGCCGTGACACGGTGGATGTGTACGACAAAGTCTACTATGACCGGGAATACGTCCAGAATGTTAGCCTGAAATTTGATTCGAAGGTCATTTGGAAGAGCATTCAGGTCGTGCTGGGACGTAAGGGCGTTGTGGACGGAAAAATTGACCCGGAGTTCCGGCGAGAGAGTATTGTTTTGTTGAGAGAAAGCAAAATCGTAGAGAGAAGTGAGAATCCCTGTGGAGTGAGCGTAGAATAGTGTAAATCCGACTACGAAAGGGCACAAGAATCGTAGCGATATATTTGATTATCAATAACTAAGGGGAATTTAATTTTATGACACATGTTTTTATTGTAGGCAGCAAAGGTATTCCGGCACAGTATGGTGGATTTGAAACATTCGTGGAAAACTTGACAGCAGGAAAGCAGTCGAAAGATTTAATGTATCATGTTTCCTGTATGAACAACGACGAAAAACATTTCGAACACAATGATGCAGACTGCTTTAATGTTCGTGTTCCGCTACCCGGTGCTCCCGGACGCATTTTCCATGTGGGTCTGGTTCTGAATCAGGTGGAGGAATGGGCAAAACAGCATCCGCAGGAGAAAGTCATCGTCTGTATTCTTGGATGTAGAATTGGACCTTTGCTGATTCCGCACGCCAAAAAGTTGCACAAACTGGGCGCAAAGGTCTACTGCAACCCAGATGGGTTGGAGTGGAAGCGCAGTAAGTGGAGCGCTCCGGCCAAAGCTTTTCTGCGGTATTGCGAAAAGTGTCTGGTCGAGAACAGCGATTTGGCAATCTGCGATTCTGTCAATATTGAGAAATACATCAAAGATACTTATGGCAGTCGGGTGAAGGATACCACGTTTATTGCGTATGGCGCATATACCGATCGATCTCAGTGCGATGAGGAAAAGCTGAACGAGTGGTATACGAAGTTCAATGTCAAACGTGGGCATTATTATTTGATCGTAGGCCGTTTTGTTCCGGAGAACAACTATGAGACTATGATCACAGAGTTTATGCGTAGCAAGACCGAAAAAGACCTCGTTATTATCACAAACGTAGAGCATAACAAGTTCTATGAGCAGCTTCGTGAGAAAACCGGTTTTGAGAAAGATAAGCGTATCAAATTTGTTGGCACGGTTTATGATCAGGACCTGCTGAAAAAAATCCGTGAAGAAGCTTACGGTTATCTGCACGGTCACGAAGTCGGTGGCACTAATCCCAGTCTGCTGGAGGCACTTGCCAGTACGCGTTTGAATTTACTTTTGGGCGTTGGCTTTAACAAAGAAGTTGGCGAAGACAGTGCTCTGTATTGGAGTAAAGAGCCGGGCAATCTTGCTGCACTGTTGGAAAAAGCGGACACATTGGATACTGTTACTATTGCTGAACTGGAAAAAAAGAGTACGGCGAGAGTGCAGGATGCCTACAGCTGGGAAAAAATCATAAATGAGTACGAAAGGGTATTTAATGTATAAAAAATCCTTCTTGTCTGGCAGTCTTTTATCAATGATCGAGCAGGGGTTTTCGAGCGTCACTTCTTTTTTGACAACAATTATTATTGCGCATAGTTGCAGTATGCAAACAGCGGGTCAATATGCGTTGATTTTATCACTCTCGTTAATTGTTCTTGGGCTGCAAAGAGTCATTATTGCCGTTCCCTTTAGTGTGCATTATCCCAAGTATGCTGAAGGAAGCGAAAAGAAAAGATACTATGCCTCGACATTCAGTTTGGAATTTATTTTTCTGATAGCTGCTGGTATTATTTCGCTGTTCCTTGGAGGAAAAGCAAGCCATTCTGCAAATGGAATCACATTCTTTATCTTTTTCGTCGGATACTTATACAAAGATTTTTCCAGACAACTCTTTTTTGGAGTTGGTCGGATTGGAAATTGCCTTATTATGAGTATCACGCAATGTGTTGCCCAGCTTGGAATGCTGATTTTTTTCCGTTCAAATCTGTCTTTGAATACGGTTCTCGGAATTATCGGCGGCTCTTGCCTTGTATGCAGCAGTCTCTTTATTGCGTCGATTTTTAAGATGACCTTGAATTTGAAAGATATCTTGAAAACTTGGCAAGAAAATTGGTGGACTGCAAAGTGGAGTATCGGTATCAGTATGTCCGACTCGGTAAAATCACAGATGTCTGTATGGATGCTGAATTTCTTTCAGTCAACAGAATCGGTTGCAATTTATAATAACAATAATACTCTGGCAACACTCCCTCAGCCAGTGTTTGTTGGACTGTCTCAATATTTACTTCCTAATCTATCGGCAAGTATCCAAACAGAGAGTTCGAAATCAGTCTCTAAAAAAGTGTATAGCGCATGTTTGATTGCAGCCGTTGCCAATCTGCTCTGGTGTATAGGACTTGGCATTCTAGGAAAGAGCTTGATTGGAATGCTGTATGGAGAAAGCTATTATATTGGTGTTACTCCTCTTTTGATTTGCTGCATTCGTGGGATCTTTGTATCCCTGAACAATATCCAGAATGCTGTATTACAAGCTTATGGGAAGCCGCAAATGATTTTCTACACCCTTTTACTTGGATTACTTTTCTTGGCAACGGCAGGTGCAGCAATGATTTGGAAGGGTGGAATTATGGGCGTTTGCATTGCAATGCTGATCGTTTACATTATTCCAACTACTTTACAAGCATATGAAATATGGAAAATTTGCAACGAGAATAATTAAAAATGAAAAAGAATCGACTTTATTGGACACGTAATATGATTCCTATTCTATGTCTCTTTGGGACATGCCTCAGTTTTGCTTCCCGAACTGTTTCTGAGGCTCAGGCGGGACTGTTCAGCTCGGATAATTTATTGCGAATGGCATTTCTTCCACTTGCCTTTTTCTCCATCCTATATTTTTCATGGAAGTGGAACCTGTTCAGAAGGGTGATCATACCGGCACCGTTGACATGGATCTTTCTTTTCTGGTTCTTATCCGCATTTGCATTTTTGAACAACAACTGGCTCTCGTACTCCTTTGTAAAATGGGTTGAATATTTTGTGGCCTTTATGGGTGCTGTCTATGTTGCAAGCATGACTCAAGTTGACGATGATTTTTCCGGAAAAGCGTTAAACGCTATAAAACTGTTTGTTTCATTCCTGATTCTAACGGTTCTTGTGGGAATTATTGTAAGTCCAACCAAAGCTCTCTACACAGGAGAAAATTCCTATTCTGCAATCAGGAATGCCTTGCTTCCGGTTTTGCTTAGTGGATGGATTATACCACTAAGTTCTACGAGCGTCGGTATGCTTTCTGGCATTCTCTTTTATGTTTTAATTGTGGAAAAGCTATCGATAAGGGAACGAGCCAGCTTAGGAGAGTGTATCTGGGAAGTTTGCCTGATTGCCTGTATCATTCTATCGCAGTCAAGAACTGCGATTTTTTCTGTTGCGCTCGCTTTTTTAGTTTATTTCCTGTTTTTTTATCGTGGTGCTGTATTAAAACTGCTTCTGTTTTTTCTTGGAATAGTCGTAGTCGTTTTCGGCGCATCCACAATTATGACATTTCTTCTCCGCGGACAAAGCCGGGACCTTTTGTTTTCTCTTTCCGGGCGCGCAGAGTGGTGGACATATGCATGGAACTATTTTTTGAAATCGTCATGGTTCTGCAAATTTTTTGGAAACGGATTTGCAGCAGGTGAGAAACTCGTGGCCGCACAGAGTAATGCAGTTATGTATACCTTGGACTCTGAATGGTTTGCTATTTTGATTTCCAATGGTTTACTGGGAGTTTTTCTTTATTTGATGTTTTGGCTTTCAACAATAAAGCAAATCTTTACGGCCTACCGTATCGATAGATCAAATGTTATTCTGGCGGAAACCGTTGGCGTTCTCCTTATTATTTTTGTGCGAACCTTCACTGTCACGACTTTGGCGGTGCATTCGTATTATGTTCTCATCTGCTTTTTTGCAATCTGCGCACTCTGCCATACACAAGAACAGTACTGAATCTGGAGGAATTGATCATGAAAAAATTCTGACTAATGCTATATTATGGATTTGCGAGATTTTTACCCGCATACCCGATTCCGGGGTATCAGTTGGCATATTCCATTCGTCGTTCTATCTGCAAAAAGTTGTTTTTGAAAATGGGGGGGGGTACGCTGATTAAACGGAATGCTTATTTTGGAGACGGACATGGTATATTGATCGGCGAAAATTCCCAGATTGGATTAAATGCTGTTTTGAGCACGGATGTAACACTTGGTGACAATGTTGTGATGGGACCAGATGTTATCATTTACTCCAATTCGCATGAATATGCGGATGTGAATATCCCCATCAACCAGCAGGACATGAAAAAGAGCAACCCGGTAACGATAGGCAACAATGTCTGGATCGGTGCTAGAGTTGTCATTCTTCCGGGCGTGACAATTGGAGATAATTGCATCATAGGCGCAAATACTGTGGTGACAAAATCTGTTCCGGCCAACTCTGTAGTTACCGGCTATGCAGGACGAGTTGTAAAGACAAGAACATAACTACACATCAGAGGGAGGACAAGTATGCTTCTTTTGGAAAAAGTATTTCAGATTATCAATGAAAGCGGACTGGACTATTGTATCCAGAATAAATATGAAATGATGCCCGAAGAAATCCCGTCGGACATTGATATGATGTATCGCAATGCGGACGAATCTTTTTTGGATCAGCTGATTATCAAAGTTGCTAAAGAGACCCGGCTTTTGGTCACACAGAAAATCGTACAAGGCTATTATGAATATACTTATATCCTTTCGTATCCAATCCCTCAAAAAAGATTCCAGCTGCAACTTGATTTTTACAGCGCGATTTCCCGCAAGGATTATCCCAATGTTATGCCGGCAGCAGTGATGCTGGAGAATAAGCGGTTCTATAAATGCTTTTATGTTCCCGATTATTTTGATGAACTTCAGTATATGTTTATCCGCAGAACCATCAAAAATGATATGAAGTCGGAACATCTTGAAATCGCGCGTCAGATGTACCTGCATTCTCCACAAGAATATGATAAACGGTTGGAGCATGTTTTTGGCAAGGAAGCAGCAGTGCTGATCAAACGCTGTGTTGATACACTCGACTGCAATATTTTTGAGGAGAACAAGGCAGTCTTTCGGAAAAGCGTGAAGGCAATCTCTCAAAAAAATTGTGCAAGCAGCAAGTTCCAAATCATGTATCGTAAATTCCAAATCTTCGAGGTCATCCCGAAACGAGTGATACACAAATCCGGAATCAGTGTGGCATTCTTATCCCCGGATGGTGGTGGAAAATCGACGGCGATCAAGGCGGTTTCGGAGCAAGTGTCCGGAAGTTTTTATGGAAATGTTGAGCTTTACTTCCGCCCGCATTATCTGTCGAATGCGGGTTCGTATAAGCTATACAATAAAACCTCAGAAGAAACAACAAACACTGACCCGCACGGAAAAAAATTGAATGGAAAAATCAAGTCCTTCCTCCGGTTTTCTTTCTATAATCTTGATTTCATCATCGGCACATGGATGAAGATAATTCCGCTTAAAATAAAGAAAAAGCTGGTCATTTTTGACCGGTACTACTACGATTACTATGCAGACATGGCTCGATATCAATACTCGCTGCCCACCTGGGTCGCTAAAATGTTTGCATGGTGCATTCCCTCTCCGGATTTGATTTTTGTCTTGGACGCTCCGGCTGAGATTTTGTACCAGAGAAAACAAGAGCTGCCAATAGAGGAACTTCGGAAACAGCGCGAAGCGTTCAAAACATTTTCTGAAAACAAACGAAACGCGGTTCTAGTTGATGCCACTCAGGATGCAAAGCAGGTTGCAGATTCTATTACAGAAAAAATTCTGCGCTATAAGGCAGAACAAACAGCCAAACTGATGCATTGCACATTGGATGATGAGGGTGTGCCAGTATAATGAAATGGATCGATTTTAAAAAACAGCTTCAGAGCATTGGTGTGACAGAAATCACAGATGGTGCTCTGTATATGGCATTGCCCTCTTTTGAAAATGTCCGATGGCTTGTTCCGCTGAAGGATAAGCATAGTTTTCGGTCGGCACTTCAGCTTTATATTCCCAATACATTAAAAGGAAAACTCTATAAATTTTCGATGGAGCATCTGCCGCTCTCTCTCTTGCGCCGGTGTTCAGCCAAAATTGTCCGGTTGGATTACAAAAATGGTCGGTTTTTTGCTCCGCATAATGAAGCATGCCAGCCGGCATTTTATGTCGGAAATGAGGGAAGTGACAGCAAGGCAACGATTCAGATGCTGAAAAATGGAGTGCCATTTTCGTATATCAAATTTACGGAAAATCCGCAAATAGCAGTTCTATTTGAAAGAGAGGCAGAAACACTCAATAAGGTCTCTGGCATCCAGTCGGCAGTGCTGCCACAGGTTTTGCAATGCTGTCATGAAAATGGCTTGTATTTCTTTGAGACATCTTCCGTATGTGATCATCGCGCACAGCCATCCTTTGAACTTTGCAGTCTGCACAAAGAATTTTTATTAGAATTGGCCGACTATACTTTTGTCGAAAATGGAGCTGCAGAATGGGCTGCACAGATGGAAAATAATTTAGGAAGCCTCGGCTCCGCTCTTTCATGGATGAAAACGATGTTCCTGAACACAGCAACTCCGGAATTCTTGGCCAATGTAAAATTTGATTTGAACCATGGTGATTTTTCTCCTTGGAATTGTGTTGTTGAAAACGGAAAACTTGCAGTTTTTGACTGGGAATACTCATCTGCCCCGAAACCCGCCTTCCTTGACGCGGTTCATTTTATATTGAAACCGATTCTTCTCAAAAAAACAGCTGAAGTCGGATCTTTGATTGGTGAAATCAAAAAAATCTCCGATTATCTGAGGGAAGTAGGATGCGCAGCAATATCCAGTGAGGCACTTCTTACAATCTATCTGCTCGACCAGTATATACTATATACACTCCGCTCAGAGAAAAAAACGACTCAAGAACAAGAGCAACTGGATTTATGGAAGAAGTATCTGATGTTACTGAGTCAAAGTGGAAAAGGTGTTTGATACTATGGAAAATATATTGATCTCCGCATATGGCTGTGAGCCGGACAAAGGTTCTGAGCCGGGAGCCGGCTGGAATTGGGCTGTGGAAGTGGCGAAGCGTCACAAAGTTACCGTGCTGACGCGGGCAAACAATCGTTGCTCCATTGAAAAGGAACTTCAGGTAAATCCAAGACCCAATATGTCTTTTATTTACTATGATCTTCCGGAAAGTATCAAAAAATACAAAAAGGGGCAAAAAGGTGTCCAGCTTTATTACGCGCTATGGCAAATCGGCGCATACCGGTATGTAAAAAGATTGAACCAACAGCATAAATTCTCAATGGTATTTGCAGTCACTTTCGGAACGATGTGGCTTCCAACATTGATGTATAAACTAAATGTACCCTTTGTCTGGGGTCCATTGGGCGGTGGCGAAGGTGTTCCGGAAGTGTTATGGCCGCAGCTTACAAAAAAGCAGGCCTTGATTGAGCGGGTGCGAAAAATCAACAAGTATATCTGCCTGACAAACCCGTGGTTCCATTCTGCCTGCAAACACGCTTCGGCATTGATTCTGCGGACGGAAGATTCCTTGAACTGTATCCCGCTGAAATATCGGAGCAAATGCAGCATGATGATCGAGACAGGCGTTTCGCAGGAACAATGTGATGCCCTTGAGCAGCTTCCTAAAAAGGTAGGGAAAGATTTTGTTGTCAGTGGTCGGTTAGTTGGACTGAAGCTGGTCGATGTTGCGATACGGGCAATGGCAGAGGTCGTAAAGGTACATCCGGAGGCTTCTCTGCGTATTGTAGGCGGCGGCGAATGTGAATCCGCTTTGAAACGCTTGACCCAGCAGCTTTCGCTGGAGCAGAATGTTGTTTTTACCGGAATGCTAAAAAAAGAGCAAAGCGTTCAGGAAATCAAAAATGCGGCGGCATTGGTCGTAACGAGCGGAAGAGAAGGCGGCACATGGGTGCTGTACGAAGCGATGATGTGCAAGACCCCCATTATCTGTATGGATACATCAGGAATGCACATTTTGGTGGAAGATGATGGAGGCATCAAACTTCCGGTCGCAGACTACAATACAATGGTCAAAAAGTTTGCAGAGTCAATGCTCTGGGTTCTGGAACACCCGGAGCAGGCAGCTGAAATGGGAGAAAACGGTTACAAGGCAGTCCGAAGCAAATGGACATGGGAAAACAAAGGACTGTTCTTTGAAGATGTTCTGGGGAAAATAAAATGAAGCAGCTCTGTCTGGAGGAAAAAATCATCAATGAAAGTTTTAGTTGTACATAATTTTCATCGTTCCGGTTCAGCAAGTGGAGATGATCAGGTTTTCAAGCACGAAACTGCTATGCTGAAAAACGCTGGAATCGAGCTGTTAAGGTATACGATTCACACAGATGAATTTGACAAGAAGAACAAAGCGGGAAAGCTGTTGGCAAGTCTCGATATGTTCTGGTCCCCCAAAACATATCGAGACATTCAGAGAATCTGCAAAGAGGAAAAGCCCGATATTGTCCATGTACACACATTTTTTCCGTTGCTCTCTCCTGCTGTTTTTGTTGCTGCACACCGAAGCGGCGTAAAAGTGATACAAACACTGCATGATACCCGTTATGTCTGTCCGAACGCATCTTCTATTTGTAATGGTGAATTGTGTACGCTGTGTACAGATGGAAAGTATTTTCGGATGGTATCAAAAAAATGCTTCAAGAATTCCAAAGTCCAATCTTTGGCGGCAGCATTGATTTTTGGGGTTCATCGTTGGAACCGCACCTTCTATCGAAATATCGACCGCTACATTTATCTGAATGAATCTCAAAAAGCTCTCTTTTTGAAAGCCGGATTTTCCTCTCGCAAGTTGGTAAAAAAATACAACAGTGTTCCGGAACCCACGCCTGTAAATTCGGAGAGAGACCTTCCACAGCGGTATGCTGTATATTGTGGTCGAATCGGTCAGGAAAAAGGAATCTCTGTATTATGCAGTGCATGGGAGAAGCTTCCTGATGTGCCGTTGGTGATTATGGGCGCTGGTCCTCAGGAGGACATGCTGAACCAATTCATCAAAACACATCCCGATTTGCAGATTCAATACCTAGGCTATGTGCCGCATGATGAATGTCAGGGTATTATGGGGAACGCAGAATTTGTACTGCTTCCGTCTATTTGCTACGAGGGCTGTTCCATGACAGTCATTGAGGCATTCAGTCTTGGAAAACCTGTTATAGCAACAGATATTGGCTTTATGCACGAAGCGATATCCGCTGTCGGCATGAATACTGTGTTCCCTATGAAGGACTATAACGCGCTGAGCTACAAAGTCATGGAACTTTGGAACGATCCGGATTTGTGCAGTCAATATGGGAAAATCGCCCGAAACGAATACGAAAATAAGTATTCTGAGTCAATCGATATTGCAAGTCTGATGAAGATATATTATGATTGTATCAGCGAGAATAGCTAAGTGGAAAATTTCGGAACTTTGGGATAAGGGTATCTGGAGCCAATGTGGAAAATCATTCAGCAGCTTTGCGAGAATATTCGTGGTAATCTGACTGTGTATGAAGCTGTTGTCTTAATGATGACCGCTTTGGGGTCATGGCGGTGTCATGGCAAAAATCGAGTGATTCCGGTTGGATATAGTATATTTTTGATTCTTTATATCACGCTTCTTCGTCGAGCACCAGAGTATAATGAAGCGATTCGTTACCATATATCATTCCTGCCCGATGTGAAAGTTTGGGCAGGAAATCTGCTGAATGTTATTTTATATGTTCCACTTGGAGGAACGATATATAACATGGTTGCTTCCATAAAAGGTACTGCGTTTGCGGCATTGCTTTCATCCGTTCTCTGTGAAATAATCCAGTATTTCACGCATAGAGGTGTGGCAGATATCAACGATGTGCTATTCAATGTAATCGGCGCATGTGCAGGGGCATTACTGTTCAGAGCATTTAGAGCTTTTAAGAAGAAAAAAGACCTTCAATAAGTTAGCCGTAAAATGTGAAATAAAACACGCGAGGAATAAAAAATGAAAGATTTGATATACCTTGAGGGCGCGGAAGGCATGGAAAAATTAGCGTCTTATGCTGTTGCGCGAAACCTGATCCCGTTTTTTGGTGCTGGTTTTTCCGCAGGTGCAGAAGCTCTTAATGGAAGCGTTCCAGATTGTGCTGCAGCACAGGAATACATGAAAAAAGCACTCATTGAGGAGAACCCAGAGTGTGCGGACTATCTTGCAGAGCTGGATTTTACGGAGCTTGCAGGTGAATTTTATAATGATGTTCCGGAACTCAAGCGTGCGAGATATTTTGAGGACAATTTCACAGATGTGAAATTGGGCGATAACTTAAAAGCCTTCCTGCATGAAATAGATTGGCCCTATGCATATACCATCAATTTTGACGATGGTATTGAGCAAAGCGTTCCGGAAGGAAACACAAGATTTCGCGTTGTTCTGCCTTATAGAGGATTCCGCAAGCCGAGAAGTTCTGTCCGGCTGTTATATAAATTACACGGGGATGCCGAATATGAATGCCGCTATTACAGGAATTCGGACAGAATTTGGTAAATGGATAGCTGATGGAATGAAAGATGTCTGACAAAAAGACAAAATCTGGTGCTATTTGGCAAAAAATACGCTAAGCCGATAGACCCTATTGCTGAGTATATTGTATAGCTTACAAACCTTCGAAGGAGTAACAGATATGGCTGGGAACAAGGCTGCGTTGCTCATGTATGCGAGACGACCGCAGTGAGTAACAGAAAACGATTTTTCCGGCTAAAGCACATATTGTATTTAATCGAAGGTTTACTTTTGTAACGAGGTAAGCAAGAATGGGAAAGTATTTTGGAACCGATGGCTTCCGTGGCGAAGCCGGAATCACGCTGACCGCCGACCACGCATACAAGGTTGGTCGTTTTCTGGGCTGGTATTACAACGCTCTGCGTGAGCGCAACGGCAACAACGAGCCTGCCCGTATCGTCATTGGTAAGGATACCCGCCGCAGCTCTTATATGTTCGAGTACAGCCTGGTGGCTGGCCTGACCGCTTCCGGTGCAGATGCCTACCTGCTCCATGTCACCACCACGCCCTCCGTGGCTTATATTGCCCGTGTGGATGACTTTGATTGTGGTATCATGATCTCCGCCAGCCACAACCCCTACTACGATAACGGCATCAAGCTGATCGACTGCTACGGCGAGAAAATGCCCGAGGAAACTCTGCTGCTGGTGGAGGACTACATCGACGGCAAGCTCCATGTGTTCGATGAGGACTGGCCGGAGCTGCCTTTCGCTCAACGGGAACACATTGGCTGCACGGTGGACTATGTGTCCGGCCGCAACCGCTACATGGGCTACCTGATCAGCCTCGGCATCTATTCCTTCAAGGGCGTCAAGGTTGGTCTGGACTGCGCCAACGGCAGTTCCTGGAACATCGCTAAGTCTGTGTTCGATGCTCTTGGTGCAGACACCTACGTCATCAATGCACAGCCCAACGGCTTGAACATCAACAACAACGCTGGCTCTACCCACATTGAGGGTCTGCAGAAGTTCGTGGTAGAGAAGGGCCTGGACATCGGTTTTGCCTATGACGGCGATGCTGACCGCTGCCTGTGTGTGGATGAAAAGGGTAATGTCATCACTGGCGACCATATCCTGTACATCTACGGCTGCTACATGAAGGAGCGTGGCAAGCTGCTGACCAATACCGTCGTTACCACGGTTATGTC
>ENA-UPTB01000635-UPTB01000635.1-human-gut-metagenome-genome-assembly--contig:-NODE-635-length-36293-cov-50.635106_pt1 | contig 36293 bp, 28 predicted proteins | sample MGYA00250046_ERZ773369 | MGnify/ENA primary metagenome ERZ773369 (study PRJEB29103, sample SAMN06111938) | human gut metagenome | biome: human gut; feature: ankylosing spondylitis patient; material... | reverse complement strand
GCCTTGAAGCGTGGCTTTGATCTTAGAACGGCTCTCCTTCACGTTGTTGAGGAGGAAGTTGAGCAACGTATCGTCTTGCTCCACTTGATAGTGGGCGTAATCATTGATGTTTCTGTTATATGTATGTCTCATATTGTCGTCTGAAAGAATTTTCGGGATGCAAATATATGAAAAAATCAGATACTTTTGCATCAATAATGCCAAAAGTCATTGATATTATGGCAACGAGGCGTGTTTTTTTTGCCATCATCGCCCCGGCAGAGATTACCGCAGGCGGTGAAGGGATAGCTATGTCGGATGAACCAGCCCAACAATTACGGCGACAAAAATATATCCCTGAATTTCCCCCACGGCGTGGGGAACGGTTCCCCCTAATGTGGGGTTTCATTCCCCACGTCAGGGGGGAGATTTCGAAGTAATTCTTATCGTGATGGCATTTCGATGGATATTGATTCGTCTGGCCACCTTCTTTTCCACTCGTCAGCCCGTAAAATATCCACAAATATTTACTTTTATTTCTCAATATCAATAATTTGCAGTAACTTTGCAGCCGATTTTGCCGTATTGGGCAAAATTCGATGCCAAGGACAAAAAGGTATGCTTCGGGAATGTCTCTGGCAGAAAAGAAAGATAACAATAAGAAAGTACTATATAATAAGGTAGAAGAAAGAAAATGATTACAGTAACCAATCTCGCTATCCAATTCGGAAAGAGAGTACTCTACAAGGATGTCAATATCAAATTCACCAATGGGAACATTTATGGTGTGATCGGTGCAAACGGCGCAGGAAAGTCTACACTGCTCAAGGCTATCAGCGGAGAACTGGAGCCTAACAAGGGAACAGTGGAACTGGGACCGGGCGAGCGTCTCTCCGTGCTCGATCAGGACCACTTCAAATACGACGCATACAGCGTGATGGACACGGTGCTGATGGGACACGAGCCTCTGTGGAACAACATGAAGGAGCGTGAGGCACTCTACGCAAAACCGGAAATGACAGAAGAGGATGGAAACCGCGCTGCCGACCTGGAGCTGAAATTCGCCGAGATGGACGGATGGAACGCTGAAAGCGACGCTGCACAGATGCTCTCTAACCTCGGCATCAAGGAGCACATGCACCAGAAGATGATGAGCGAGCTGTCAAACAACGAGAAGGTGCGCGTGATGCTTGCAAAGGCTTTGTTCGGACACCCCGACAACCTGCTGCTCGACGAGCCTACCAACGACTTGGACCTCGACACCGTGCAGTGGCTTGAGGAATATCTGAGCAATGTGGAGCAGACAGTTCTCGTAGTGAGCCACGACCGTCACTTCCTCGACGCCGTCAGCACACAGACAGTGGACATCGACTTCGGAAAGGTTACCGTATTCTCAGGAAACTACTCTTTCTGGTATGAGAGTTCACAGCTCGCCCTGCGCCAGGCTCAGAACCAGCGTCAGAAGGCTGAAGAGAAGCGCAAGGAACTGGAGGAATTCATCCGCCGTTTCTCTGCCAACGTGGCAAAGAGCAAGCAGACGACGAGCCGCAAGAAGATGCTCGAGAAGCTGAACGTTGAGGAAATCAGACCGTCATCACGCAAATATCCTGGAATCATATTCCAGATGGAGCGCGAACCGGGCAACCAGATTCTGGAAGTGGAAGGACTGAAGGCCGTGGACAACGACGGCACAGTGCTCTTCGACAACGTGAGCTTCAACATCGAAAAGGGACAGAAGGTGGTGTTCCTGAGCCACAACCCTAAGGCAATGACTGCCCTCTTCGAAATCATCAACGGCAACCGCGAGGCGCAGGCCGGCACATTCAAATGGGGTATAACCATCACCACAGCATATCTGCCTCTCGACAACACGGAGTTCTTCCAGAGCGACATGAACCTCGTGGACTGGCTCAGCCAGTATGGTCCGGGCAACGAAGTGGTGATGAAGGGCTTCCTCGGCAGAATGCTCTTCAGCGGCGAAGAAGTGCTGAAGAAGGTGAACGTATTGAGCGGAGGCGAGAAAATGCGCTGTATGATAGCAAGAATGCAGCTGAAGAACGCCAACTGCCTCATCCTCGACACTCCTACCAACCACCTCGACCTCGAGAGCATCCAGGCTTTCAACAACAACCTCGTAGGATTCAAGGGCAACATCCTCTTCAGCAGCCATGACCACGAGTTCATACAGACCGTGGCAGACCGCATTATAGAGCTGACTCCAAACGGAACAATCGACAAGCTCATGCAGTATGACGACTACATCTACGACGAGCAGCTGAAAGAGCAGCGCGCCAAGATGTATGAATAAGAATCCTGTCTGTATAGACAAGGCTGAAAATCAAAAACTTTATCAATAATCCGGATAAGGGAAGCTGGTTTTTCAGAACAAGCAGAATATCCAAATTCCATTTATGGCAGAACCTTGCCCCTGTTGGCAAGGTTTTTGCTGATTAAAGGGAAAAAGCAAAACATTATGAGCAAAGAAAAAGATATAAAGAAAGAAACGGAAGAGATGGAAACCTCCAAGGCAAAGCAGGCTGAGAATGCCGCCAAGGAGAATGCCGGAAAAGACAATACCGAAAAGGAAGCCGAAAAGAAAGAGGAGAAAGATCCGCTGGAGGCTGCCAAAGAGGAGATTGCTGATCTCAAGGACAAATATCTGAGAAGCGTGGCTGAATTTGACAACTACCGCAAACGCACTATGAAGGAGAAAGCTGAGTTGCTACTCAACGGTGCCGAGAAGACGGTGGCGGCAATACTTCCTGTGCTCGACGATATGGAGCGTGCTCTTGCAAGCGCCGAGAAGACAGACGATGCCGAGGCTCTGAAAGAAGGAATGAAACTGATATTCCAGAAATTCGAGAAGGTGCTTGGCGGACTTGGCGTGAACAAGATAGAGACAAAGGATGCCGACTTCGATACCGACCTGCACGAGGCTATCGCCATGGTGCCTGGTATGGGAGACGAGAAGAAGGGCAAGGTGCTCGACTGCGTGCTAACAGGATATAAACTCAACGACAAGGTGATAAGACACGCCAAAGTGGCAGTGGGACAATAAGGTAAAGACAGAATATGGCAAACAAGAGAGACTACTACGAGGTGCTTGGCGTAAGCAAAGACGCATCCGAGGACGAGATAAAGAAAGCTTACAGAAAAATCGCCATCAAATATCACCCTGACCGCAACCCTGGCGACAAGGTGGCTGAAGAGAAATTCAAAGAGGCTGCAGAGGCTTACGACGTATTGCACGACCCTCAGAAGAGACAGCAATACGACCAGTTCGGCTTCGATGGTCCGATGGGCGGCGGAGCCGGAGGTTTCGGCGGCGGATTCGGCGGCGGATTCAGCATGGACGACATATTCTCGATGTTCGGCGACGTGTTCGGAGGCCATGGCAGCGGTTTCGGAGGCGGATTCGGTAGCGGATTCGGCGGACGCGGTGGCGGTCGCCCGGCACAGCACAGAGGTGCTGACCTGCGACTGAAGGTTAGAATGACACTCGCCGAGATTTCAACCGGCGTGACAAAAAAGTTCAAGGTGAAGAAAGACGTCACCTGCTCATGTTGCGGTGGTAGCGGAGCCGAAAAGGGCAGCAGCAAGGAAACCTGTCCGACATGTCACGGCAGCGGAGTGGTGACACGCACCACACAGAGTCTCTTCGGTATGATGCAGACACAGAGCGTATGTCCTACCTGTCAGGGCGAGGGCATGATAATCAAGAACAAGTGTAAGGCTTGTGGCGGCACTGGAGTGACAAAGGGCGAAGAGGTTGTCGAGATAAAGATACCTGCCGGAGTGACCGGTGGCATGGTGGTAAACGTGCCGGGAAAAGGCAACGCTGGAATACACAACGGTGTGGCCGGCAACATTCAGGTGCTCATAGAGGAAGAACCGAGCGACACCTTCATCCGCGAAGAAAAGGACCTCATCTACAACCTGCTCCTTGACTTCCCTACGGCAGCTCTCGGCGGACAGGTTGAGGTGCCTACCATCAGCGGCGGCAAAGTGAAGATAAAGATTGAACCGGGCACGCAGCCTGGCAAGACGCTCCGACTCAGGGGCAAGGGACTGCCGGCGATACAAGGCTACGGACATAGCACCGGAGACCTAGTGGTACACATCAGCGTGTATGTTCCGAAGACACTGACAAAGGAGGAGAAGACAGCGCTCGAAGAGATGCAGAAGAGTGACAATTTCAAGGGTGACACTACGACAAAGCAGACCATCTTCCAGAAATTCAGAAGTTATTTCAGCTGACCGTAGCGACATCTGACACATAAACACTGATAATAGAACAGACTGCAATACAGTCTGACAAGCAACAATGGCGGAGTGTCTTTCATTCCGCCATTGTTGTTTGTATATTGTCATCATAGATGTTAAAACAGTCATAATATATGTTGTTTTAGATAATATATGTTGTTTTAGGCATTGCGTCTTTTGTGCTAAACAGGCAAATCATTAACTTTGCATCCTGATAACTATAAACATAGATAACCATAACAATAATTATACAAACAAATCATGAACTCTGCAGATCTTTTTCTCTGGATTCTCGACAATCTGAGCTATTGGGTAGTGACACTATTCATGGCAATCGAAAGCTCGTTCATCCCATTCCCATCAGAAGTAGTAGTGCCGCCGGCAGCATGGAAGGCGATGGACCCTGACAGCAACATGACATTCATACTGGTGATCGTCTTCGCAACCATCGGTGCCGACATCGGTGCGCTTGTGAACTATTACCTCGCCAAATGGCTCGGCAGACCGATAATATACAAATTTGCCGACAGCAGAATAGGACACATGTGTCTCATAGACCGCCAGTCGGTGGAAAAGGCAGAGGAGTTCTTCCGCAAACACGGAGCCACCTCCACATTCTTCGGACGACTCGTTCCTGCCGTGAGACAGCTCATCAGCATCCCTGCCGGACTGTCTGGCATGCATGTGGGCAGATTCCTCACCTTCACCACTCTCGGTGCCGGTGTATGGAATACCGTGCTCGCCATGATAGGATGGGCGATATACAAATACACCGACTACAAGACTACACAGGACGTGTATCAGCAGGCGTTGAAATACAGTCATGAGATTGGCTACGTGCTTCTCGCTCTCGCTGTAGTAGTGGTAGCATTCCTTGCATACAAAGGATTGAAAAAGAAAAAATGAGAAAATAATGAATTACGAGGAAACGATACAATATCTTTATGACAGCGTGCCGATGTTCCAGAAGGTCGGTGCGTCGGCATACAAGGAGGGTCTTTACAACACAGAGGAGCTGGACAGGCATTTCGGTCATCCACACAGGAAATTCAAGAGCATCCACGTGGCAGGAACAAACGGTAAAGGCTCCTGCTCCCACACCATCGCCGCAATTCTCCAGGCTGAAGGCTACAAGGTGGGACTATACACATCACCGCATCTCGTGGACTTCAGAGAGAGGATAAGGATCAACGGCAAATGCGTCAGCGAGGAATATGTAATCGACTTCGTGGAAAAGGAGAGGGAGTTTTTCGAACCTCTTCATCCGAGCTTCTTCGAACTCACCACTGCCCTCGCTTTCAAATACTTCGCAGAAGAGGCTGTTGACTATGCCGTGATAGAAGTGGGACTGGGTGGCAGACTCGACTGCACCAATATCATATCTCCGGAACTGGCGATAATAACGAACATCAGTTTCGACCACACACAGTTTCTTGGCGACACTCTCGCAAAGATAGCCACGGAGAAAGCCGGAGTGATAAAACCAGAGACTCCCGTAATAATCGGCGAATACACGGAGGAAACGCGCCCAGTGTTTGAATCTAAGGCAATGCAGGAGAATGCTCCAATCACATTCGCACAAGATGACAAGGAGATTCTGACTGCCACTCCAAACTCAGGACAAGGCTTCGACTACGAGACAAAAGACTTCGGCAGACTGCATGGTGAACTGGGAGGCTACTATCAGGAGCGCAACGCCAATACCGTGCTCTGCGCCTGTCGACAGCTCATCAGCATGGGGATAATAAAAGACCAGGACTGCATCAAGAAGGGATTTGCCAATGTGACAGAAACCACTGGCCTACGCGGACGCTGGGAGAGGATACAGACAAGCCCTACCGTGATTTGCGACACGGGGCACAACGTGGCTGGCTGGCAATATCTGAGCGAACAGATAAAGAAGCAACCTTGCAAGCAATTGAGAATGGTATTCGGTATGGTGGACGACAAAGACATCGACAGGGTTTGCGAACTGCTGCCAAAGAACGCCATATATTATTTCACACAGGCATCCACCCACAGGGCAATACCTGTGGAGAAGGTAAAAGAGGATGGCGAGAAACATCAGTTGCGAGGCAACTCCTACCCTACTGTTGCTGCAGCCTACACCGCCGCTCTCAAGGATGCCGACAAGGATGATTTCATCTTCGTCGGCGGCAGCAGCTATGTGGTGGCGGATTTCCTGACGGATTTCTGAAAAGCAAGCTTACAAGCAGACAAAGAAACAAATTGACGAGTAGACGAGGAATAGTGGCTTAAAGGCTAAAAGCACCACCTTTGTACGCAATATAACAACACTACGTTTAAGGTCACAATTTGTGACCTCAAAAATAAAGATAGAAATATGGCAGACATAACGGAAAAGACAGGAAACGGCGAACTGGTCACAAATCGTGACCAGTTGGTTGGTGTTGACAATATAGAGTCTCTAATAAAAATCATTAGAGGACAACAAGTTATGCTTGACCGTGACCTTGCCACACTTTATGGCGTTGAAACAAAGCGTCTTAATGAGCAAGTAAAACGTAATATTAAACGATTTCCAGAAGATTTCATGTTTCAATTGACCAAGGACGAATGTTTAAGGTCGCAAATTGCGACCTTAAACGAAGGACGCGGACAACATTTGAAACACATGCCTTACGTACTTACTGAAAACGGAGTCGCTATGCTTAGTAGTGTTTTACGTTCTGACACTGCGATTGATGTGAATATTCGAATAATGCGAGCTTTCACTTCAATGCGTCACTTTCTACAGAACAATGCCGAAGTGTTTCAGCGTCTCTCGACAATGGAGTACCATCAACTGGAAATGCAACAACATCAGCAAGAAACAGACAAGCGTATAGACGAGGTGTTTCGCAGATTGGACGAGGGTAATGCAAAGCCGAAACAAGGTGTGTTCTACAATGGTCAAATTTATGATGCCTATACTTTCGTGTCCGACTTGATTAAGAGTGCAAAAAGACGTATCATTCTTATCGACAACTATGTTGACGAGACTGTACTGACATTGCTCGATAAAAGAGATAATAACGTGTCTGCAATCATCTACACTCAGCAGATAAGCCGTCAGTTCCAACTCGACATAGACCGTCATAATGCTCAATATGCACCGATTGATGTTGAAACATTCCGTTTGTCACATGACCGCTTCCTTTGTATAGACGATGATGTGTATCATATAGGAGCATCCATAAAGGACTTGGGCAAAAAGTGGTTTGGTTTCTCCAAGATGGAGATACTTACACCAGACGAATTGGTAGAAAGGATTAATAGAGAGTAAGACGCCTCTATATGTAAAGCAAAAAATATGATATGAGAAACTTGTGGATATTTCATAAGAACAAAAACTTAAAATAATGATTATGACAATTAGAAGAATAAGTATAACATTTGTGGCATTATTATTTGCTACAATTTCATTTGGACAAGTAAAAAGCATTGACGAGAGAATAGGCGAGGCTATGAATGGCAGTAATTGGGCCGAACTTAGATCTTTGTATATGTCTGATGGAAAGAACTTGCAGACACCATTTCTAAAACCGCTCTCCAAATTCTTTATAAGTCAATTCTATAATGAACCGGACAGCGCTATCAAGTATGGCAAAGAAATTTTGGAGAAGTATCAAGAAGAACTAAATTCATCTTTACCTTCAATAATGTATTTCATGGCAGAAGATTATGCAACATTGGGACACTACGATAAGGCTTCCGCATTATTACACAGTCTGAACGAGGCCTACCGCAAGGGTGGACAAACTGTAAATCCTGTATTTGAAGCCTATGAGGACATTTATTCTAAGCTTTCGAAATGCGGCACGTTTTCTGTGGAGAGGCCAGACTATAACGTGAGTGTGCCCTTGTTAACACATACAGGTAACCGCAAAAATCCAGAAATGATGTTTGTTATGGCTAATATCAATGGAAAAGAAGTGAAATGCAATTACGATTCAGGGGCAGGTATAAATATAATGACTACTAAGTTTGCCGAGCATATAAAGGCAACTGTCATACAGACCAAGACCATTCAGATGTTGGGTATGTCTTATGCTGATAGCAAAGGCTTAGTAGTGGTGGACTCCCTAAAACTTGGTGATTTAGTTTATCGAAATGTCCCATTTTTTGTTGTCGATATGAGAACTGACAATCCGTTAGCTAACAAAAAGTTGGAGGAACTTGGATACGAATGCGTTATAGGCAACCAGACAATGATGCCATTGGGTGAGATTTGTTTCGATTTTGACAGAATGCAGCTTGTAATCCCAGCCTCGTACACACCAAGACCTGCATATGCTCCAAATTTCTATCGTTCACCTCAGCGCCTTTTCCATTTGCCATTAACAGATGGTCGTTCAGGGAGAAAGATTGATGCAATAGTTGACACTGGCGCATCGGGAACCATCCTGACAAATCGCTATTATAAAAAGAACGAAAACTGTTTTACTGGTAGAACGGCAACTGATTCATTGCGCACGGCAGGTATCGGTGGTGTCAATGTCGTAAAAACGATACCTGTGTCATGGACATTTACCCTTGCTGGCGAACAATATACCGAGACAAACATTCCAGTAGTAACATCTTCAGAACAGAATGAGGAATATGATTGCAGAATCGGTTTACCAACGTTAATGGCACATAGGAAATTTATTATCAACTTCAAGAATATGTGGATGAGATTTGAGGATTAGTAGAAATATTAAAACACCACCAGTAACCACCCAAACGGTCATTAGGCCATTTAATGTAATATTTTACAACTGCTTGCACTCTTTTGCTTGTTATAAGGCGTCTTTTGCTTGGTTTTTAATTCGCAATAGCTCGCTATTACTCATTAAAAACCAAACAAAATCCACTCTTCTAAAAATCAAAATCCAAGCAAGCCCTAACGACCGATTTGGGTTAAAAGCCAAACAAAATCCACTCTCCTAAAAGGACAAAATCCAAGCAAACCCTAATGACCGATATGGGATTATGGCCAACCTCTGAATCCACATTAGTGGAAATTAACACTTATTGCTTTCGATTTATTGTTTTTCTTTTGCTCGTTTCATTATTTTTCTTTTACTTTGCAGTAAATTGAATACTAACTAATAACATTTGATTATGAACACAAACGAAGCACCTAATCTATGTGGTTTGAAGAGAGAGGATTTTCAAACCACAGTAAACGGAAAAAAAACTGATTTATATATTCTCAAGAACAAGAATGGCAATGAGGTGGCACTGACAAACTATGGCGGTGCGCTGGTAGCTATAATGGTTCCTGACAAAGACGGCAACTATGCCAACGTCATTCAAGGACACGACAACATACAGGACGTGATAAACAGTCCGGAGCCATATCTCTCCACACTCATCGGCCGCTACGGAAACCGTATCTGCAAAGGACGTTTCCAACTCGGTGGAAAGGTATACCAGTTGCCTATCAACGACGGTGAGAACTCGCTTCACGGCGGTAACGAGGGATTCAACAAGAAGGTGTGGGACGCTCTGAGGATGAACGACGAGACGGTGGTTCTCAACTACGTGTCGAGCTACGGTGAAGAGGGATTCTCAGGTGAGGTGAAAGTTACCGTTACATACACCTTCAACGATGACAACGAACTGATCATCGACTATATGGCAACGACAAACAAGAAGACCGTAATCTGTCTGACAAACCACGGATTCTTCAGTCTTACTGGAATAGCCAACCCAACTCCGGACGTATACAACGTGGAATGCGAGATCAACGCCGACTTCTATCTGCCAATCGATGGCAACAGCATCCCTACTGGCGAGATACGCTTCGTGGAGGGCACACCGTTCGACTTCCGCACACCGAAAGCCATCGGCGAGCGCATCGACTCCGACAACGAGCAGTTGCGCAACGGCAGCGGATACGACCACAACTACGTGCTGAACAAGAAGGAAGAGGGCGAACTGAGCTTCGCAGCCCGACTGACGGAGCCAAAGAGCGGCAGAACAATGGAGATGTATACCACAGAGCCGGGAATGCAACTCTATACCGGCAACTTCGAGACCGGCATCAGCGGACAGCATGGCGCTACGTTCCCACGCCGCAGTGCGGTATGCCTGGAAGCACAACACTTCCCAGATTCGCCAAACCGACCTTACTTCCCGTCTGTAGTGCTACGTCCGGGAGAGCAGTACAAGCAGACCACAATATACAAATTCGGAGTAAAGAAATGACAATCTGCTCACATACAGGCTTATCAACAAGCATTAAATGACAATCAGCAGACAAATAGACTAACTAATAAATATTATCACAAACTCAAAATCATTTAACCTATGGAGATAGATTATGTAAGAAGTCGTTTTGTAAAGCATTTCGACGGACAGACAGGAAACGTTTATGCATCACCAGGAAGAATAAACCTCATCGGTGAACATACCGACTATAACGGAGGCTTCGTCTTTCCGGGAGCAATAGACAAAGGAATAATGTGTGAAATACGTCCCAACGGCACCAACAAGGTGATGGCTTATTCCATCGACCTGAAAGACCGTGTGGAATTTGACATAGACGACGAAAAAGGCCCTAAGGCAAGCTGGGCACGCTATCTGTATGGCATCGTTCAGGAGATGAAGAAACGCGGAGTTGACGTGAAAGGCTTCAACACCGCATTCGCAGGCGATGTGCCTCTCGGAGCCGGTCTGTCATCATCGGCAGCCCTCGAGAGCTGCTATGCCTACGCCCTCAACGACCTGTTCGGCGAGAACAAGGTGTCTAAATGGGATATGGTGCTGGCAGGACAGGCAACGGAACACAACTACTGTGGAGTGAACTGTGGCATCATGGACCAGTTTGCGAGCGTATTCGGCATGGAGGGCAAACTGATGCGCCTCGACTGCCGCAGCCGCGAGTTCGAATATTTCCCATTCGACCCGAAGGGATACAGACTGGTGCTCGTTGACTCCGTGGTGAAGCATGAACTGGCATCATCGGCATACAACGACCGCCGCAAGAGCTGCGAGAACGTGGTTGCCGCTTTGCAGAAGAAATATCCTGAGAAGACTATCGAAACCCTGCGCGACGCCGACTGGGACATGCTCAACGCCGTAAAGGATGATGTTAGCGAGGAGGACATGAAGCGCGCCACATTCGTATTGGGAGAGAAAGACCGTGTGCTGGCAGTATGCGACGCACTCAACGCCGGCGACTACGAGACCGTGGGCAAGAAAATGTATGAAACCCACCACGGACTGAGCAAGGAATACGAAGTGTCTTGCGAAGAACTCGACTATCTCAACGACATCGCTCGTGAAGATGGCGTTACCGGTTCGAGAATCATGGGTGGAGGCTTCGGCGGATGCACCATCAACCTCGTGAAGGAGGACCTCTACGACCACTTCATCGCCGACGTGAAGAAGAAATATGCAGAACGCTACGGCAAGGAACCGAAGATATACGATGTGGTGATCAAAGACGGTTCGAGAAAAATCTGCTAAAGCTAAGAAAACAGGAACCAAACATAGCACAACCGAGCGGAAAGTCATTTCATTGTGGCTTTCCGCTTTCTCGTTAATATACCCCTGTAATTGTACACTTAAGATAACAAAACACCCTCTTAAACATGAAGAAAAGACAAAAAGGTGTAGAAACAACACCTACACGGACAAAAAAGTCATAATCTTTTATTGCCGATTCGAAAAATAATAGTAATTTAGCCACGAATTAAATAATTCATTGAATCTTTACGTTCCGAAAATCTATTTAGCATACATATATGAAAGGTATAAAATCTATCATTCTTGGAGCAGGAATGGCTATCGCGACGATGCTTTCATGCTCAACAGGCGGCAACACACAGCTCACTGAGTCTGGCCTCAACCCTGCCGCATTCGACACAACCATCAACAACAAGCCCGTCAAACTTTTCACGCTCAAGAACAAGAGTGGGATGGAAGTATGCATCACAAACTTTGGAGGCAGAGTGGTATCGCTCACCGTTCCCGACAAGGACGGCAAGCCGACTGACGTGGTGCTCGGCTACGACAACATCAGGCAGTATGCCGACTCGGTGAACAGTCCGAGCGACTACGGTTCTACCGTGGGCAGATATGCCAACAGAATAGACAAGGGCCATCTTCACGTGAACGGCAAGGACTACCAGCTGCCGCAGAACAACTTCGGCCATTGCCTGCATGGCGGTCCGTCGGGATGGATGTATCAGGTGTATGATGCAGAACAGCCCAACGACACTACTCTCATCATGAGACTCATGTCGCCGGACGGCGACAACAACTTCCCGGGAACAGTGAAGACCACTGCAACATACAAGGTACTCAGCAACAATACTCTCGACATCACTTTCGAGGCAACGACAGACAAGGAGACGGTGGTAAACATGACCAATCACAGCTACTTCAACCTCAACGGCGACCCGTCGAAAGAGGGAACAAACATGGTGCTGTATGTCAATGCCGACAATTTCACCCCTGCCGACGACACATACATGACAACGGGCGAGATAAAGCCTGTGGAGGGCACACCGATGGACTTCCGCAAGCCTCATGCCATCAGCGAGACAATCAACGACACTACATATCAGCAGATAAAGAACGCCACTGGCTACGACCATAACTGGTGTCTGAACACATACAAGAACGGAAAGGGCGACGACACCAAGGTATGCGCTTCGCTCTATTCGCCGGTCACAGGCATCCTGCTCGAGATGTTCACCAACGAACCGGGAGTACAGGTATATACCGGCAACTTCCAGGGCACTGGCATTGCATGCAAACACGGAGTGAAATACCCCAAGCATGTGTCTGTATGTCTGGAGAGCCAGAAATACCCAGACTCACCGAACAAGAAAGACTGGCCTTCGCCATATCTGAAACCGGGCGAGAGGTATTACAGCCATGTGGCTTACCGCTTCGGAATAAAGAAGTAAATGGGGATTGAGAGAATCTGCCACTGACCAAAAACGGCAAACTATTTTGGAACTGCAGCATCAAGCGTTCCAATAGCCGTTTGGAGGTTAAGACCTAAGCGGAGTGATATCCGCAACAACAATTAACAAAAAAAACAAAACTACTAACTAAATAAATAAACTAATATGGAATTATATGACTGGCTGGTAATTGGGCTGTTTTGCCTAGCCTTAATAGGAATTGTGGTATGGGTCGTGAGCAAGAAGAACAACGACTCTGCAGATTATTTTCTCGGCGGACGCGACGCAACTTGGATTGCCATCGGAGCGTCGATCTTTGCGTCGAACATCGGTTCGGAGCACCTCATAGGTCTCGCCGGTGCCGGAGCATCGTCAGGAATGGCAATGGCACACTGGGAGATACAGGGATGGATGATACTTATCCTGGGATGGGTGTTCGTGCCATTCTATACCCGTTCTATGGTTTACACCATGCCTGAATTCCTGGAGAGACGATACAACAAGGAGAGTCGTACGATATTGTCGGTGATTTCGCTCATCAGCTACGTGCTCACCAAGGTTGCCGTGACGGTATATGCCGGTGGTCTCGTGTTCCAGCAGGTGTTCGGCATCAAGGAACTGTGGGGCATCGACTTCTTCTGGATCGCTGCCATCGGACTGGTGCTTATCACTGCTCTCTATACCATTTTCGGCGGTATGAAGAGCGTGCTCTATACTTCGGTGTTGCAGACTCCTATCCTTCTGCTCGGTTCCATCATCATCCTCGTGCTCGGACTGAAGGCCGTGGGCGGCTGGGACCAGGTGATGCAGATCTGTTCTGCTGAGCCTGTAAACGAATATGGCGACAAGATGACCGACCTGATGCGCGACCTGCGCGATCCGCAATATCCTTGGCTTGGAGCCCTTGTGGGCAGTGCCGTAATCGGTTTCTGGTATTGGTGTACCGACCAGTTCATCGTGCAGCGTGTGCTGTCGGGAAAGAATGAGAAGGAGGCCCGCCGCGGTACTATCTTCGGTGCATACCTGAAGTTGCTCCCTGTGTTCATCTTCCTCATCCCTGGAATGATTGCCTACGCACTTAACGTGAAGAGCGGTGGCGCATTCCTCCCCGTTGACGCCAACGGCGTGGCTATAAGCGATGCCGCCTTCCCTACCCTCGTGGCGAAACTGCTGCCGGCAGGATTCAAGGGACTCGTGGTTTGCGGTATCCTCGCAGCATTGATGAGTTCGCTGGCTTCGCTGTTCAACTCTTCGGCAATGCTCTTCACCATCGACTTCTACAAGCGTCTCCGTCCGCAGACATCAGAGAAATCTCTCGTACGCATCGGACAGATCGCCACTGTGGTAATCGTGATTCTCGGTATCCTGTGGATTCCTATCATGAGAAGTGTGGGCAACGTGTTGTACAATTACCTTCAGGACGTGCAGAGCGTTCTCGCTCCTGGCATCGCAGCGGCATTCCTTCTTGGAATATGCTGGAAGCGTGCCACAGCCAAAGGCGGTATGTGGGGACTCCTGGCTGGCATCATAATCGGTCTGACAAGACTCGGCGCAAAGGTATACTACAGTAATGTAACTGATGCGTCAGACAACTGGTTCAAGACAGTGTTCTTCGATTTCAACTGGCTGTACTTCTGCGGCGTGATGCTCATCGTGTGCTGTCTGGTTGTAGTGGTAGTGAGCCTCATGACTCCTGCGCCTACTGAAGACAAGATACGCGGACTGGTGTTCGGCACTTCCACTCCGGAACAGAGGGCTGCCACAAGGGCAAGCTGGACGAAGTGGGATGTGATCCACAGTGTTATAATCCTTGCCATCACAGTGGCATTCTACATCTACTTCTGGTAAAAAAGACGCCCCTGACAATGACACACGAAATAAAGAATAACTATAAAAACCTAAATAATAATACCCTATGACTGACTTTTATAAAGAACACTCCAAGGTGTATGTGTCGGTAGACTGCATAATCTTCGGATTTGAAGCAAACAAGTTGAAACTGCTCATCGGAAACAGGAGAATGGATCCGGGTCGCGGCGAATGGTCGCTCTACGGTGGATTCGTGAAGGAGAACGAGAGTCTCGATGATGCTGCCAACCGCACGCTGAGAGATCTCACCGGTCTCGACAATCTGTATATGAAACAGGTGGGTGCCTTCGGTGCCGTAAACCGTGACCCGGGCGAAAGGGTCATCTCCGTGGCATACTGTGCACTCATCAATGTGAAAGACTACGACAACGAGCTACGCGAGAAGCACCAGCTGAAGTGGATCGATGTGGAGAAGATGCCAAGACTCTATTCCGACCACAACGAAATGGTGAGAAAAGCCATCAACCTGCTCCGCCGCCGCATTTCCACAGAGCCTCTGAGCTTCAATCTGCTCCCAGAACTCTTCACGCTGACGCAGCTGCAACACGTATACGAGGCTATCCTCGGCGAGGAAATCGACAAGCGCAACTTCAGAAAGAAGATCAAGACAATCGACTTCATCGAGAAGACTGACAAGATCGACAAGATAACGTCGAAACGCGGTGCGGCATTGTATTGCTTCAACAAGGAGGCGTATGACGACGATCCTTATTTCAAACTCTAATGACAACAACATGGCCGGTTCTGAAAGTCTGGTGGCTTAAGGACTGAATCCGGACCCAAGGACCGGCCATCAAACACATATCAAGATATTATGTTAGAAGAACTGAAAGAAAAAGTATTCCGTGCCAACCTCGACCTCGTGAAACACAATCTCGTGATTTTCACCTGGGGCAACGTCTCTGGCATCGACCGCGAGAAAGGTCTCGTGGTAATCAAGCCTTCGGGTGTATCATACGACAACATGAAGGCGTCTGACATGGTGGTGGTTGACCTGAACACGGGCAAAGTGGTGGAAGGCGATCTTAATCCGTCTTCTGACACTCCTACACACCTCGTGCTCTATCGTGCCTTCCCCGAAATCGGAGGTATCGTGCACACCCACTCCACTTATGCCACGGCATGGGCACAGGCAGGAAAGGACATTCCGAACATCGGAACGACACACGCCGACTATTTCCACGACTGCATACCATGCACCGGGGACATGACGGCAGACCAGATGGCTGAATACGAGAAAGAAACAGGAGTGGTTATAGTGAACCGTTTCAAAGACATCAACTACGTACATACGCCGGGCGTGCTGGTGAAAAACCACGGTCCGTTCTCATGGGGAAAGGATGCTGACGAGGCTGTATACAACTCCGTAGTGATGGAACAGGTGGCAAAGATGGCTTTCGTGGCATTCAGCGTGAACCCTGAGACCACTATGAACCCTCTGTTGATAGAGAAACATTTCAACCGCAAACACGGTCCGAACGCTTATTACGGACAAAAGAAAAAATAATCCGGAAGGATCAGAATTACAACCAGTCATTACAACCGGTCATTATGAATGGTCTGATGACCGTCTGGAGATAATAACATAACTAAAGAAGAAACAACTACGAAACAATGATCAAGGCATTTGAGAATTTGGAACTCTGGTGGATTACTGGAGCACAGCTCCTCTACGGAGGCGAGACAGTAAAGATTGTTGACGGTCACTCACAGGAGATGGTCGACGGATTGAACAAGTCGGGTATCATCCCGATAAAGGTGGTTTATAAAGGAACAGCAAACTCTGACAAGGAAGTGGCATCTATCATGATGGCTGCCAACAACGAGGAGAAATGTGTGGGCGTGATAACATGGATGCACACCTTCTCGCCGGCAAAGATGTGGATACACGGACTACAGATGCTGCACAAACCTCTGCTCCACCTGCACACACAATACAACCAGGAGATTCCTTGGGACACGATGGACATGGACTTCATGAACCTGAACCAGAGCGCCCACGGCGACCGCGAGTTCGGACATATATGCTCACGTCTGCGCAAACCACGCAAAGTGGTTGTGGGATACTGGAAGGAGAAGAAGACACAGGAACACATCGCCGTATGGGCTCGCGTCGCCGCCGCCGTTGCCGACGCCAAAGACATGCTTATCATTCGTTTCGGAGACCAGATGAACAACGTTGCCGTGACCGACGGCGACAAGGTCAGCGCTGAGCAGGTTCTCGGTTACCACGTGGACTACTGCTGCGTGTCAGAGCTGATGGAATACTGGAAGCAGGTTGCCCCTGCCGATGTCGACGCATTGGTGGAGGAATACCACAAGCTATACAAGATCGTGCCTTGCGAGGCTGGCGAGGATATCGGAAAGAAGAAGATATGGAATGCCGCACGCGCAGAGCTTGCCATCCGTGCCTGTCTCAAGGCGAAGGGTGCAAAGGGATTCACAACAAACTTCGACGACCTCGGTTCATGGGGCGACCCTGACGCCGACGACTTCGTAGGATTCGACCAGATTCCGGGTCTCGCATCACAGCGACTCATGGCTGAGGGATATGGCTTCGGCGCCGAAGGCGACTGGAAGTCGGCTGCCCTCTACCGCACTCTCTGGTATATGACTCAGGGTATGCCTACGGGATGCTCGTTCCTCGAGGACTACACACTGAACTTCGATGGAGAGAACTCTTCACTGCTCCAGAGCCACATGCTCGAGGTTTGTCCTCTCATCGCCGTCGACGACGAGCCAGTACGCCTTGAGGTACACCACCTCGGAATCGGCATACGCAAACAGCAGACGGCCCGCCTCGTGTTCAACTCAAAGGTTGGCGACGGCGTTACGGCAACGGTAGTCGACATGGGCAACCGCTTCAGACTCATCGTCAACGATGTACACTGCATCAAACCGGAACCACTGCCTAAGCTCCCTGTTGCCAACGCCCTGTGGATTCCGCAGCCTAACTTCGAGATCGGTGCCGGTTCGTGGATTCTCGCCGGCGGCACTCACCACAGCTGCTTCTCCTACGACATCACACCGGAGTATTGGGAGGACTATGCTGAGATGCTCGACATCGAATATCTGCATATCGACAAGGACTCCACATTCGAAAGCGTGAAGAGAGACCTCCGCATCAACGAAGTGTATTATATGCTGAACAAGGCATTGAGATAATAAATCTGATTATGAATGTAGGACAGCTCGAAACATGTAGAGTTGTCCTACAATCATAATCCCCAATCGGTCATTAGGCCGTTTAATGTAATATTTTACAACTGCTTGCAGTATTTTGCTTGTTATAAGGTGTCTTTTGCTTGTTTTTTAATTCGCATTAGCTCGCTATTACTCATTAAAAGCCAAACAAAATCCCCTCTTCTAAAAACTCAAAATCCAAGCAAGCCCTAATGACCGATTGGGGATAATTGGTCCATACTATTACAGCAGACAAGAACATTAACACTGATATATATAATAAGGTAATGACAAACAATCCTAAAGCTACAATACAAGAAGGCAAGGCTATTCTCGGTATCGAATTCGGTTCCACAAGAATCAAGGCAGTGCTCATCGACGAGAACAACATCCCGATAGCCCAGGGCTCTCACGAATGGGAGAACCAGCTTATCGACGGACTGTGGACTTACAGCATCGAGGCGATATGGAACGGTGTGCAGAACTGCTACGCCGACCTTCGTGCCAACGTGAAATCCAAATACGACGTTGAGATAGAACAGTTGGCTGCCATCGGCGTTAGCGCCATGATGCACGGATACATGGCATTCAACGAGAAGCAGGAGATACTTGCCCCTTTCCGCACATGGAGAAACACCAACACAGCGGAAGCTGCCGCCAAGCTCTCTGAACTGTTCCACTTCAACATCCCTCTGCGATGGAGCATCTCCCACCTCTATCAGGCAATACTCAACAAAGAGGACCATGTGAACGACATCAACTTCCTCACCACCCTTGCCGGATATATCCACTGGCAGATAACGGGCAAGAGAGTGCTCGGAGTGGGCGACGCATCCGGCATGCTGCCTATCGACTCCAAGACCAAGAACTACGACGCTGAGATGATACGCAAGTTTGATGAACTCGTGTCACCTTACGGCTTCGACTGGAAGATAACCGACATCCTGCCTCAGGTGCTCTCTGCCGGAGAGGATGCCGGCACTCTTACTGCCGAAGGTGCCAAACGACTCGACATCTCCGGTCATCTGAAGCCCGGCACACCGGTGTGTCCGCCAGAGGGCGACGCCGGAACAGGAATGGTGGCCACCAATGCCGTGAGGAAACGCACGGGCAACGTGTCGGCTGGCACATCATCGTTCTCAATGATTGTATTGGAGAAGGCCCTGTCGCGTCCTTACGAGATGATCGACATGGTGACGACGCCTGACGGCAGTCCGGTGGCAATGGTACACTGCAACAACTGTACTTCTGACCTCAACGCATGGGTGAACCTCTTCAAGGAATATCAGGAACTGCTGGGAATACCGGTGGACATGAACGAGGTGTTCGGCAAACTCTACAACCATGCCCTCAAGGGCGACGCCGACTGCGGCGGACTGATGGCATACAACTATATCTCGGGAGAACCCGTTACAGGACTGGCTGACGGAAGGCCTCTCTTCATGCGCTCGGCAAAGAGCAAGTTCAACCTTGCCAACTTCATGCGTGCCAACCTGTACGCTTCAGTGGGAGTGTTGAAGATAGGCAACGACATCCTTTTCAACGACGAGAAGGTGAAAGTGGACCGTATCACTGGCCACGGCGGACTCTTCAAGACCCCAGGCGTGGGACAGCGTATACTGGCTGCCGCCATCAACTCTCCGATTTCTGTAATGGAAACGGCTGGCGAAGGCGGAGCATGGGGCATCGCGCTGCTGGCCGGCTATCTGGTGAACAACAAGAGCAAAATGAACCTCGCCGACTATCTCGACAAGAAGGTGTTTGCCGGTAACACCGGAGTGGAAATCGCTCCTACGAAAGAAGATGTTGAAGGCTTCAACGAGTACATAAAAGAATACCAGAACTGCCTGCCAGTGGAGCAAGAAGCAGTGAAATTAAAAAAATAATAAAGTATTCGCCTTAGTCTTCGCCAAAAACAAAATATTTATATATCTTTGCAACAAAAGAAAAACTTTGTTTAACTAAAGGCGATTAAGGATAAAAAACATATCGTCTTTTAGAATACTACAAAACATAAATCGATATGAACGACAAGAAGATTATGAACAGAGCAGCCGACAACATCCGCATCCTGGCTGCGTCTATGGTAGAAAAAGCTAAATCGGGACATCCGGGAGGAGCCATGGGTGGAGCGGATTTCATCAATGTGCTGTTCTCTGAATTCATGGTATGGGATCCGGACAATCTCACATGGGAAGGTCGCGACCGCTTCTTCCTCGACCCAGGACACATGTCACCGATGCTCTACAGCGCTCTCGCATTGCAGGGAAAATTCACCATCGACGAACTGAAGCAGTTCCGCCAGTGGGAATCTCCTACTCCAGGACACCCTGAGCGCGACGTGAAGCGTGGTGTGGAGAACACATCCGGTCCGCTCGGACAGGGCCACACCTTTGCAGCCGGTGCTGCTGTGGCTGAGAAGTTCCTCCAGGCAAAACTCGGTTCAGAAATCATCAAGCACAAGATTTATGCATACATCTCTGACGGTGGTGTGCAGGAGGAGATATCACAGGGTGTCGGACGCATCGCCGGCAACCTTGGACTCAACAACCTCATCATGTTCTACGACTCCAACGACATCCAGCTCTCTACTGAGTGCAACGTGGTGATGAACGAGGATACCGCTGCCAAATACAAGGCTTGGGGATGGAACGTGGTGACAATCGACGGCAACGACCCAGACGCTATACGCCAGGCTCTCACCGACGCACAGAAAGAGGAGGAGCGTCCTACTCTTATCATCGGCAAGACTATCATGGGTAAGGGCGCACTCAAGGAGGATGGCTCAAGCTATGAGCACAGCATCAAGACTCACGGTGCTCCTCTCGGCGGCGAGGCTTACGTAAACACCATCAAGAATCTCGGCGGCGACCCTGAGAACCCATTCGTTATATTCCCTGAGGTGGAGAAGCTCTATGCTGACCGCGCTGAGGAGCTTCGCAAGATCGTTGCCGAGCGTCACGCCGAGGAAGAGGCATGGGCTAAGGCTAATCCTGAGAAGGCTGAATTGATGAAGGAATGGTTCAGCGGCAACGCTCCTAAGGTTGACTGGTCTGTAGTGTCACAGAAGGAGGGTTCTGCCACTCGTGCCGCTTCGGCAGCATGTCTCGGTGCTCTCGCTGAGCAGGTTCCTAACATGGTTTGCTCTTCAGCAGACCTGTCTAACAGCGACAAGACCGATGGTTTCCTGAAGAAGACCCACTCTATCGTTCGCGGCGACTTCAGCGGCGCATTCTTCCAGGCTGGTGTTAGCGAGCTGACAATGGCGTGCATGTGTATCGGTATGTATCTGCACGGTGGAGTGATACCGGCTTGCGGCACATTCTTCGTATTCTCTGACTATATGAAGCCTGCCGTACGTATGGCTGCGCTGATGGAGGTGCCTATCAAGTTCATCTGGACCCACGACGCATTCCGCGTCGGTGAGGACGGACCAACTCATGAGCCTGTAGAACAGGAGGCACAGATCCGCCTGATGGAGAAGCTGAAGAACCACCACGGCAAGGACAGCGTTCGCGTGTTCCGTCCTGCTGATGCCGACGAGACTACCGTTTGTTGGGCTATGGCAATGGAGAACATGGAAACTCCTACTGCTCTCATCTTCTCTCGCCAGAATGTTGCCAAACTGCCTGCCGGCAACGACTACGAGCAGGCTCGCAAGGGTGCATACGTAGTGGCTGGATCTGATGAGGACTTCGACGTTATCCTGCTGGCTGACGGTTCTGAGGTGTCTACATTGGTGGCAGGTGCTGAACTTCTGCGCAAGGACGGTGTGAAGATCCGTATTGTCAGCGTACCGAGCGAGGGTCTGTTCCGCACTCAGTCTAAGGAGTATCAGGAGAGCATCCTGCCTGCAGGAAGCAAGATTTTCGGTATGACTGCCGGTCTGCCTGTAACTCTTGAGGGCCTTGTAGGTGCCAACGGCAAGGTATTCGGAATGCCAAGCTTCGGTTTCTCTGCTCCTTACAAAGTGCTCGACGAGAAACTCGGCTACACTGCAGAGAATGTATACAAGCAGGTGAAGGAACTCTTGAAGTAAGAAAAAAGACGACGGTCATGTAAGTCTCTCTCCTACCTCTCCCGCCGATGGCGGCGACAGAGAACAGAGGATGACAGACTGACCGACTATAAAGGATTGAAGAAAAACAAATAGGAGTCGCGGGAGGACTTCTCTAAAAAAGGAGTCCTCCGCATCTCTAACCCTAAGCCAAGAACATTGAGCTTATAAACACAAATAATAACCCTTAAAAAACTTACGACTATGGAAGTAAAGACAGTTGGAGTGGCATGTGACCACGCAGGTTTCCCTTTGAAGCAGTTTGTAATCCAGTATCTGGAATCTAAAGGTTATCAGTATAAGGACTTCGGTACATACAGCGACACAAGTTGTGACTATCCTGATTTCGCTCATCCTCTGGCAGAGGCAGTAGAGAGCGGCGAGTGCTATCCTGGCATCGCTATCTGCGGCAGCGGCGAGGGAATGGTGATGACACTGAACAAACATCAGGGCATCCGCGCTGGTCTTGCATGGGACAAGGAAGTGGCTGGTTTGATCCGTCAGCACAACAATGCTAACGTTCTCGTTATGCCAGGTCGCTTCATCGCCAACAAATTGGCTGAGACAATAATGGACGAATTCTTCAAGACTCCTTTTGAGGGCGGACGCCACGAAAGAAGAGTAGAAAAGATTCCAGTAAAATAAACAGTGGTTCGCAATCTGCGGACAAGATGAAAAAAAAGACAAAGTTGTGGGTTTACCTTCATGGCAGACTCACAACTTTTTTATTTCAATAACTACTGTAAAACCGAAACGACAATTATCACTATCGTAATACGGAAATTGTATTTGCGGTCTACAAGATTAACGGCAAAAATTGGGCACGGTGCTTGCCCATCATGGGTAAGCTGCTTTCTCATCATGGGCACGCTGCTTGCCCCACTTGGGCAGAATTGGCACCCGATTTATAACCCAAATCGGTCCGTTAGGGCTTGCCTGGATTTTGTTTTTTAGAAGAGTGGATTTTGTTTGGGTTTACATACTTCTAACGGCATAATGACCGATGGATCATTTCAGCGGCTCCACATGGATATTGATATGCGTGCGCTTGCCGAAGCGGCGACGCAACTCATGTTCTATGTTCGTGGCATGCTCATGCGAAGTCGTCAGACTGATGTCGCCCGGCATTCTGAGGTGCATCTCTATGGCAATGTCGTTGCCTATATGACGGGTGCAGAGATTGTGGATGTCGCTGACACACGGTTCTCTATTGGCAATGGCAACAATCTCGTCTTCCATTTCCTTCGGCAGACTCTTCTCGAGCAGTTCTCCAAACGAGCTACCGATTAGTCCGAGGGCTGTCTTCACAATGAAAAGGCTCACCACAACGGCAGCTATAGGGTCGAGCACCGCCCAACTCTTTCCCAACAATATCGCTCCACCGATTCCCACAGCTGTACCTATCGAGGAGAGGGCGTCGCTGCGATGGTGCCAGGCATTTGCAACTACTGCCTGCGACCCAACTTGTTTTCCCACACGTGCCGTAAAGCGGAAGGTCCATTCTTTCAGTGCGATGCTCAAGAGGGCAGCCAAAAGGGCTATCATTCCCGGCTGATGGATTTCCTCGCCACGCATCACATCCCATATCTGAAGGCATCCGTTATAGAATATGTATAGTCCCACAGCGAGCAGGGCGAGACCGATTATCGATGTTGCGAGTGTCTCATATTTGCCGTGGCCATAGTCGTGGTCTTCATCAACGGGTTTTGAACTGATGCGCACGAAGGCTATCACCACAATGTCTGTGAGGAAATCTGACAATGAATGCACGGCATCAGCAATCATGGCTGCCGAACCGCCGAGGATACCGGCAACGAACTTGAACACGAGAAGCACCACATTGACGACACTTCCCATCAGCGTGACACGATAAATCTTTTTTTCTCTTTCTTCTATTTCCATGACATACTTAATTCTTGTTATATACAAATGCAAAGGTATAAACAATTACCTATTATTAGGTATGGTTCAAAGAAAAGTATGATTAAAAAAGATAAAAAACACGTATCAAAATCCACTCTTCTAAAAGCAAAATCCAAGCAAGCGCTAATGCCCGATTTGGGTTAAACAAAAAAAATCTCCAATTCCTCAACTCTTGACCATTACAACCGTCAATCCGGTTCGTGTCGTCAAGAATTCAAGAATCAGAGAATTCAGAATATCTTTTTTCCTCCTCAACCTGGCATCACCACCCTGCAAGAAATAAAGCCTACAGGCTAATACAGCTAAGGGAGGGAATATCAATCATCAGTCTTCGTATCCGTTAGGATTGTTCTTCTGCCAATTCCAACTGTCGCGACACATCTCCTCGATGCCATAGTGTGCCTCCCAGCCCAGCTCTGCCTTTGCCTTTGCAGGATTGCAGTAGCAGGTGGCGATGTCACCGGCACGACGAGGCTTGATAGAATACCTTATCTTGATGCCGTTGGCCTTCTCGAAGGCTTTCACCACGTCGAGCACCGAATATCCGTGACCTGTTCCGAGGTTATATACGGCAAGTCCGCAGTTGCGCTCGATAGCCTTCAGCGCACACACATGACCGGCAGCCAGGTCGCACACATGGATATAGTCGCGCACTCCCGTTCCGTCGGGTGTGTCGTAGTCATTGCCAAACACGCCGAGCTCTTCTCTCTTGCCCACTGCCACTTGTGTGATGTAAGGCATGAGGTTGTTTGGAATACCGTTAGGGTCTTCGCCGATTTTGCCGCTCGGATGTGCACCGATAGGATTGAAATATCTCAGCAATACCACGTTCCATTCAGGATCGGCATGGTGTACGTCTTTAAGCACTTCCTCAAGCATCCACTTTGTCTGGCCGTAAGGATTTGTGCAGTAGCCCTTCGGACACTCCTCTGTGATTGGAATCATCGCCGGGTCGCCATACACAGTGGCTGAACTTGAGAAGATGATGTTCTTGCAGCCGTGCTTGCGCATCACGTCAACGAGGACAAACGTTGCCACCATATTGTTCTCATAATACTCCAATGGCTTTGCCACCGACTCTCCGACGGATTTCAGTCCGGCATAGTGGATAACGGCGTCGAACTGGTTCTCGCCGAAGATCTTCTCCATCGCATCTCTGTCTCTCACATCGGCGTTATAGCATTTCACCTCCTTGCCGATAAGCTCTGATACTCTCTTGAGCGCCTCCGGCTTGGAGTTGAAGAAATTGTCCACTACTACTACGCTGTGACCAGCCTTGTCAAGTTCAATGATTGTGTGGGTGCCGATGAATCCGGCACCACCGCATAAAAGAATGTTCATAACTCTTTACCTATTAAAATCTTTCGAGTCAATATCTATAATATCCATCTGCAAAAGTAACGAATTTATGGCAATTACCACCCCTTGCTCCCCTATTTCTGCTCATACATTGTTGATTTTAACATAATCCAAACATTCATTGCAACGTGGGATTCACATTATGCGTAAGAAATGTTTGCCGTTACAAAGAAAATAAGTAATTTTGCACGCATATCCATTTTTATAATTATAAAAAAGACATGATGCAGGCTATGATATTCGCCGCCGGACTCGGCACCCGACTCAAGCCGCTCACCGACCACATGCCAAAGGCTATGGTGAGCGTGGGAGGAGAACCGCTCATAAGGCACGTCATAGAGAAGCTGAAGGCAAGCGATGCGGAGCGCATCGTAGTGAACGTACACCACTTTGCCGAACAGATAACAGACTACCTAAAAGACAATAACAACTTCGGTGTTGACATCCGCATATCCGACGAATCGCAGAAGCTGCTTGACACGGGAGGCGGAATAAAGAAGGCTGCGCCACTCTTCCTCGGCGACAGGCCGATACTGATACACAATGTGGACATACTGAGCAACGTAGACCTGCAACGTTTTTATGCCGAGGCTGACCATGAGAGCGGTGTCGACGCACTGCTGCTCGTGAGCGAGAGAAAGACGAAACGCTATCTGCTCTTCAACGACGATATGAGGCTCGTGGGATGGACCAACATTGAGACGGGAGAGGTGAAATCACCTCATGAAGGTCTCGATCCGGACAAATGCCACAAATACGCCTTCGCCGGCATACATGCCTTTTCACCAAGGCTGTTCCCGCTGTTCAACGGGTTCGGCGACAAATTCGGCATCATTGACTTCTATCTCAAAGCATGTGCCGACCACAATATCCGGGGATATCTGAAAAAGGACCTCCGCCTGCTCGATGTAGGGAAGCTCGACACGCTGAAGGAGGCTGAGGATTTCATCTCCGGGTTATAAAGGAATATTAATGGATATAAAGTGACTCAGATACAAGAAACAATATCATCTAAACTATATAAGTAAATGCAACAGAAGATCATTATTTTAGACTTCGGCTCACAGACCACGCAGCTCATCGGACGCCGCGTACGCGAGCTCGACACCTTCTGCGAGATTATGCCTTACAACAAGTTTCCGAAAGACGACGAGAGCGTCATTGGAGTGATACTCAGCGGAAGCCCCTACTCTGTTCACGACAAGGAGGCGTTTAAGGTTGACCTCAGCCAGTTCATCGGCAGAATCCCTGTTCTGGGCATCTGCTATGGAGCGCAATACATCTCCTATTCCAACGGTGGAAAGGTGGAGGCTGCCGACTCTCGCGAGTACGGAAGGGCATGTCTGGAACAGTTCGACAAAAAGGACCCTCTCTTCAAAGGCTTCGTGGACAAATCGCAGGTGTGGATGAGCCACGGCGACACGATAACGGCGATACCGGAGGACTACAAGTGTATCGCGTCGACAGCAAATGTGAAGTTTGCTGCCTACGCTTCTACAAAGCAACCGGTATGGGCGGTGCAGTTCCATCCGGAGGTGTTCCACTCGCTGCAGGGCACTCAGTTGCTGAAGAACTTCGTGGTTGACATCTGCGGAAGCCGCCAGGACTGGAGCGCAGACTCCTTTGTGGAGACTACGGTGAAGGAACTGAAGGAGCAGCTGGGCGACGACAAGGTGATTCTCGGACTCTCCGGCGGCGTGGACTCAAGCGTTGCCGCTGTATTGCTCAACAAGGCAATAGGCAAGAACCTCACCTGTATCTTCGTAGACCATGGTATGCTGCGCAAGAACGAGTTCCGCGACGTGATGGAGGATTACAAGTGCTTGGGTCTGAACGTTATCGGTGTGGACGCAAGCGAGAAATTCTTCGCCGACCTGGCAGGAGTGACAGATCCTGAAAAGAAGCGCAAGATTATCGGAAGGGACTTCGTAGAGGTGTTCAACGCCGAGGCGAAGAAGCAGACGGGAGCAAAATGGCTGGCTCAGGGCACTATATACCCTGACCGCATCGAAAGCCTCAACATCACGGGCAAGGTGATAAAGAGCCACCACAACGTAGGCGGACTGCCAAAGGAGATGAACCTGCAGCTCTGCGAACCGCTGAAATGGCTGTTCAAAGACGAGGTGCGCCGCGTGGGTCGTTCGATGGGAATGCCTGAGCATCTCATCACACGCCATCCGTTCCCGGGTCCGGGACTGGCAGTGCGTATCCTCGGCGACATCACTCCTGAGAAGGTTCGCATCCTACAGGATGCCGACGATATCTATATCCGCGGTCTGCGCGACTACAAGGTGCGTCTCTCCGGAGAGGATGCGCGTCGCGTATTGGCTGCCGGCGTTCCTGCCGACATGCAGAACGGCGAGATTGAGGTGTCTCTCTACGACCAGATATGGCAGGCAGGCACGGTGCTCCTCTCTACCGTACGCTCAGTAGGTGTGATGGGCGACGAGCGCACTTACGAGCATCCTGTTGCTCTGCGCGCCGTGACTTCTACCGATGCCATGACAGCTGACTGGGCTCATTTGCCATACGATTTCATGGCCAAGGTGAGCAACGAGATAATAAACAAGGTACGTGGAGTAAACCGCGTATGCTACGACATCTCCTCAAAGCCACCAGCAACTATCGAGTGGGAATAAGAAAGAGAGTCTTTTGCACGATGGCCGTCTGTATGATAAGCATCGGTAAGCACAGTGCATAACAGACATATACCCATATAGTTAAATCACCATTCGAATTTCTTTTAAGAGGTTCGGATGGTGGTCTTCTCTGTATGTAATAATCTGTGGATTGGAGTGGATTGTCCCCTAAAAACGTCCCCTCTTTTCCCCTCTAAAGTCACGACAAATAGAATCTCTTGTTGACGCAGAAGAACAAAACCTTATAAAACTACAGCAGACTCCAATAGAATTCTTCAAAGAATATGTCGAACGTAAAAGAATTGACACACATACTGGAAGATATATTGGTGAAAGAACCAAGATACATCAGCGAACGGTTATTCATCGTTTGGAATTATTTCTTGTTGATACTCTCCTCCCTAACGATTTCTCAACCTTTACTTCAAAGAAGTTTGATGCTCAATTTACGGAATGGTGTTATTTTTCTTGATGTTATAATAAAAACATAATACCTTTGCATAAAAAATATGATTAGCAATATTTATACAACATTATTAGATTTGATTCGACAAAATAATACAGAATTACTGTCAATCATTCCCTGCAAGCCCAAATCAAGTGATGATGACTTGCAGCTTACAAAATTACTGGAAGTTGAACAAACAAGTGCAGAGGAAGCAATGGGGAAAATCCATAATGTTCTTGATATCATATCAGGCAATGGGGATTTCTTTGGAAAATATATTGCAATAGAAAATATACTTCAACAAGGAGGAGTTGCAAAACTGATGTATCTATTATATAAGAAAGGCAAGGAAAACGATGACGAGTGGATAGTGAACGAATTTCTTTCTCCAATAGAGAAAATCCAATCATTGTTCCGTGGGATGCCCCTATTTAAAGTTGAAGTTGTTGATGCACGACCGAATAAGGAAAAGAAAGTTGGCACTCCGATGAATAATATGGGCAGATATGACGTATTTCTTCAAAATGCATCGACTAACGAGCGCATACTGATTGATTTTCCAACCAAAGAGTCGAAGATAATCTATCTGTGGATGCTTTTGCATACAAGACAAGAACTCAAACGCAGTGAGATAATCAAGAGCATGGAAGAATTATTTCGCATATGCGAGTTATGCTATTATGGAACATACTTTGAGTTGAGAGAAAAGATAAATGGAAAAGAGATGAAAAATGGCAGGGATGGTTTCGCCCAGTTCTGGCTTCAGCATAAGCCAAAAGCCAATGCTAGTGTTCAGTATGCCCTCGGCAAGCAAGACAATGCGGAATGGTACACTATTGAGTATGACAAGAAGAAAGAGGTCAGTTCTATTAGTTTGCCTGATAATTTCATTTCATTACCAGAAAGTTTAACGTTTTAAAATATTGATTATATGTCATTTGTAAAGAAAATAAAAGAGAAAACGCAAGAAGACCTTGTTAAACGTGCAGCCAAAGTGTTTGACAATGTGTACCCAACAAGAATATCAAATATTTCGTACAAAAGTGTTATAGAAAGACAGGAGGCCCTCAAAGAGTTTAAAGATAGGGATATATTAAACACCAACTTAGAAAGCGCATATAAAGAAATTAAAAAAATTATAGAAGGATGCATTCTGTCTGATTATATAGATACTATTTATAATAATCTCTCAGAAAAGATAACAGAAGATTTTGATAAGTCCAAATGTATATCTCAGTTGCTAAATAGCGTGAATATCTATTTGGTATCATCGAAAATGTGTGGAGGCAAAACCTTTGATGGAAGAGAAATACCTTCTGATACTGTAAAATCGATTGTATTATCAAAGAAAGAACTCCATGACAATATTGCCAATAAAAAATTTAAGAAAGCTAATGAAAGAGGGAAGCTGAATAATGCTGTTCGTCTGGGTTGTTACATACGAGACACGGAACGTTATTTTGCCGGTGAAGGATTTATTCAGGCCCAAGCAAGTTCAATACATTCTTTTGAAGATGTAAGTGAGCATTGTAGTATTTTCCTTTGGGTTGACCATATATATGATATCTCAAAAAAAAATGATAACCCTTCTTTTGAAGCATTATTTACATTCGTTCTTTTACACGAACTAATGCACCTTATGATGGACGTATTCGATGAGACAAAATTTGGAATCTATGGTGCAGGCAACCTTAAGTATTTGGGACAGTTGTACGGATATTTCCGTGAAGAGTCATTAGCCAACGCTTTAGCGCTTTATCTTTGCGATGCAACAAGAAATGATGCTCTGGTTTATTCAATATTGGATTATTTCGTAGAAGGTCAGACAACTCCGTATCAAACAGGTTTGCTATATATAGAAAAGGATTTATTAAAAAAGGCCGTTACAAACTGGATGAAGTGTAAGAAAGGTAAATATCTCACAAAGCAACTAGCAAAAGAATGGTTGTTGGAGGTGACAACGGAATCTCCAAGACAGTCCGAATTAATACGAATAGAGGATGCAATCGCGACATTAGTCCCATAGATAAGTCCAGCAACATTAGCAGAAATCCCATCATCCCCGATGGGATTTTTCTATATACGTATATCATTACCTTGCCTTTGAGAAAACTGTCGTATCTTTGCAGCACAAAAAATATTCATCAAAAAAAAGTATTATGAAAGAATTCAATAAGATAGATTACACTGAGTACAAGGACAGATACGATTAGAGCGTGAAGCAGAAGCTGCATTCTTCTCCTGATGAGATTGATGTTGAAACGATGCGAGCTTATATGTATGGCTACACATTTACGGATAAATACGCAAAAGGAATATTTCTGAATAGGGTGTCCAGTTAGTCGTTCCAAATTGAGTGCTCACATGAGCTGGTACCTTAGGTTCTAGTACGCCCTGTGCTATATGATGATTAGCTTGCAACAAATTATGCCTTTTTACCGATGCAGAAAGTAATAGCGAATTTCCTTTGCAAATAAATACACACTGATACTCGATTAGTTACGAGCGTGTTGGATTTTTGCAACAAATAAGATTGCAACGTTTTTACAACATTTCTGCTGCAAAACAACTTTCCATAAGTCAGAAAAAGCCAAAAGAAGTGCCCCAGCACGAGGGCACGGAACGCTTCAAAGCAATACAGATATGAGTAATCACAATTTTCAAGTATTAGGATTTGAAGCCGAAATTACGGTGGTAATCCCTAACGATGCAGAAGCATTTTTGCCTATCGTTATCAAGAATGGTAATCTCTATAACCCAGAGAATGGTTTCAAGCCTATCGATCCGAAACCAAAGCAGAAGTCTTTGACCGCCAATCAGCAGGAACGTGCAATGTCTATCATCAACGATGCTGCCAAATGGTGGAAGCCTCAGAGTGTTGCAGCTCCCGTTGCAGAACAACCTACTGAGCCTGCTGCACCGATACAGCCCACGACACCGCAAACAACCCTTGAAAATCTCATCGCTAAGAGTGTTGCCGAGTTGTCAGTGAACAGCGTCATGGAGACTGCACAGCCTTTTATCGAGAAGTATGTGGCTGATAACTTTGGTATTCTTCCTAAGACTATCGAAGTCAAGACGGAGACCGACACAAAGAAGGTCACGGGCTATACGCACCATGAGTTTGAGACCGTTCTTAAACTTGTTGCAGCAGACATCCCCGTATTTCTTACGGGCCCTGCCGGTTGTGGTAAGAATGTTATCTGCAAGCAGATATCAGAAGCACTTGGTAAAGAGTTCTACTTCTCTAACGCTGTTACGCAGGAGTACAAAATTACGGGCTTCATTGATGCCAATGGCAAGTATCAAGAAACACAGTTCTACAAAGCGTTTACACATGGGGGTGTTTTTATGTTGGACGAAATGGACGCTTCAACTCCCGAAGTGCTTGTAATACTCAATGCTGCAATCGCTAACCGCTACTTTGATTTCCCCGTAGGTCGTGTTGAAGCTCATCCCGATTTCCGAATTGTAGCAGCAGGAAACACATACGGAACGGGAGCCGACATTGAATACACGGGACGTTTCCAACTTGACGCATCGAGCCTTGACCGCTTTGCGATAATCGAAGTTTCGTATGACAATGATATCGAGTTAGCCATCGCAGGTGGTGACAAAGAAGTGATTGAGTTCATTCACGCTTTCCGCTCAGCTATCGTTGCTGCCGACATCAAGTTTACGGTGTCATACCGAGCCATTGAGCGACTTGTAAAGCTCAAAGGAATGTTCGACACACAAAAGACTATCCAACTCGCAGTATTGCGTGGTATGGAAAAAGACGATGCAAATATGATTGCAAAGAACCTCCCCAAGATAAGCAATCAGTATATCTACGAACTCAAAAAGATGTTGAAGAAATGAAGAACGGAGAATTTGTAACAGAAACATTCAACGGTGTTAATGAATTCCTGAGTGTGATAGGAAAACGCAGTCCGAATAACGTGTTCAAAGGAGAGAAACTTTCAAGCGAAAAGTCCGACTACGATTTCACCATGACCAGTAGTTACGCTGAGAGCGAGGAACTAATGGCAAAGGGCTACAAAGATGGTCTCAATGACTTGCAGAAATGCAAATCATTGAAGGTGAACCGAACAACCAACATCCGAAAGAACATTCCCCAAACGGGGATTGTTGGATATGCGCCACATGTTCCGAATGCGATAGCAGGTGTTCCTCAAAGCATGATTGCACAACAGAAGATAGAGCAGCGTGCAAAGGTTTTGACCATCGTGTATGATATTGGCGCTTCGGCAAATGTGGATGCAGAAAGGTTTGTCTCAGCAGGAAGACATGTGCTTGACTTGGTCCAGACATTGGAGCTGCAAGGCTATCGTGTCCGTGTCGATATTCAACACGCTTTCTGTACACACAAAGAACGTGCTATATGCAGAATTACAGTGAAGAACCACCGCCAACCGATAAATCCACTCAAAATATCCTATCTGCTTATACACCCTTCATTCTGTCGCAGACAAGGCTTTCGGTGGTTGGAAACGGTGACCGAACTGACAAACCCCGATTTCGCAAGCGGATATGGCAGACCTCTGTATTGGCAAGTTGATAGCGATGGTGCTTCAACTGACCAAATCCGTGAGTATCTAAGACAACACAGATTGTTAGAAAAGGGCACGTTCTTCACTAACTTCTATGAAGCAGAGAACCATTCTGCTGATGAGCTTGTAGAACTCATGGGGATTAAGAAGAAATCAAGTAAGTAAAACCGCAGGGCTTCGGCCCTGCCTAAAACCAAAGAAAAATGAGCAATGTATGTGACAACTGCATCAACTGCAACTGCATGAAATGTCCGATATTTTCACATGAAGTGTATGGGCTCTGCAGATTTTGTCCGTGGATAGCTCACACATAACTGTTAGCCAAATTTCATCGTGCAACGGTACAAGAAGAACGGCAGAACAAGAAGGATATTGTGGCAACCGTCAGCGGAACAGGCATAGAGTCGGAAACTCGCACGTTCCAATCGACAACGAGATCATTGTCAGAACTGAAAGAATGGCTATTGGCATTGGGTGTGACCCATGTGTCCAAGGAGAGTACTGGCGTTTATTGGAAACCTGTGATGAACAACCCAACAGCCTCATGTCGCTACAATCCACGTGCTAATCTTTCGTTGTGTCTAAAAACTAATTATAAACACGAAGTGTTGGAAATCAGCACCTCACAACTCTTTTTTTGAATGAAATACGAAACAATTTTTAGGGCTAATAACGTTAATGGAAATATTATGAGTAATGTTGAAGTCACAAAAGACGGCCGCCATTATTATCCTAATGATGATTTATGGAACATACTGATAGAAAACGGGTATTGGCCATATTCCTCAAATTTATCTGGAAATATAGATTTTGTCGATGAAGATGTTCAATTATGGATTAACGCATCAAAACATAGAGCACTTGCTTGGATCGGTCCAAAATATTTGGAAACTATGGATGATCTTGCGACGGATATAGAGATACCAGATTCTATTCCAGGTATTGCCAATGTAGAGATGGTTTACATTGTTTGCAAACGATGGTCTGGAGAATTCACAATACCAAATACAGTGAAAAATATCTTTATCGATAAATTTTCATTAGATTATTATTGTGAAGATTACTATTCTGAAAATGGGGGTTCAATAATTATTGGTAAGGATAATCCCTATTTACATTGTGAGCAAGGTTATGCTATATATACAAAAGACAAGAAAACACTTTTGGATTTTACAAAATGTAGTGAATATTCTCCATACGAGCTAATTGAAGGAGTTGAAACCAATAGAAAATTTGCATTTTTGAATATGAAGTTTATTCCTAAGCGTCTTGAGGTTCCAGTTTTGATTCTTCTGATGCTCATTGGCGGTTCTCCCGGCTCCACGGCAGGCGGCATGAAAACCACCACGCTGGCAGTTCTGCTTGCCAATGCTGCCGCAACCTTCCGTCAGCGGGACAGCGCCCAATTCTTTGGGCGCAGAGTCGATTGCAGCGCCGTCAAAACCGCCGCGACCATTCTGACGATGTACCTTGCGCTGTTCTTTGGCGGAGGCGTTTTTATCAGCGTATACGAGGATCTCCCGCTGTCCTCCTGCCTGTATGAAGCAGCGTCGGCGGTAGGCACGGTCGGACTGACATTGGGTATTACGCCGCAGCTGCATATTCCCTCGCAAATGGTATTGATCGCGCTGATGTATCTGGGCAGAGTCGGCGGGCTGACGCTCATTTATGCGGCGGTGTCCAGCAAAAAAAGCGGCAACGCAAAGCTGCCGCAGGAAAGAATCATGATTGGATAAGTAAAGGAGCATCTATCCCATGAAAAATGTTTTATTGATCGGAGCAGGCCGCTTCGGGCGGCATATCGCCATGCAGCTCTCTCAACTGGGGCATCAGGTCATGGCAGTCGATACCAATGAGGAACGGATCAACGATGTGCTTCCGTTTGTCACCAACGCACAGATCGGCGACAGCACCAATGCGGAGTTTCTGCGTTCGCTCGGCATCGGGAATTTTGATGTTTGCTTTATGACCATCAGCGGCAACTTCCAGAACTCGCTGGAAACCACCTCGCTGCTGAAAGAGCTGGGCGCAAAATGCGTGGTATCCCGCGCCGAACGCGACGTGCAGGCGAAGTTTCTGCTCCGCAACGGCGCAGATAACGTGGTCTATCCCGAAAAGCAGATGGCAAAATGGGCAGCGATTCGATTCACTGCCGACCATATTTTTGACTATATAGAGATCGACGAGCAGCACGCCATCTTTGAAGTTCAGGTGCCAGAGGCGTGGGTCGGGAAAAGCGTTGGAGAACTGGATGTTCGCCGAAAGTTCGGCATCAATATCCTCGGCATCAAGCGTGCAGGAAAAACGGATGTTTCCGTTACGCCGGACACTGTATTGTCCGATGACATAACGATTCTGGCAATGGGTGAGTATAAAGCGCTGCAAAAGTGCTTTCGGATTTGAATGGGCCTGTGCACAATAGTGGAAAGGAAGAAACATGGCGAAGAAACCGCAAAACACAGCCGGTAACAGAAATGAGGATTCCGCGCCGCAGGAACGCAAATGGCCGGACAAGGCGATTATTCGTTACATTATCCGCGCATTGGTGCTGCTGATTGTATTTGCGTGGGCACTGGTAAACCTTGACGCTGTTTTGCGTTTTCTCGGCAAGGTGCTTGCGCTGTTCACGCCATTTCTGATCGGTGGCGCAATTGCGTTTTTGATTAACATAGTCCTTCGACCGTTGGAATGCTGCTGGAACAAGGTGTGCCGAAGGGCTCCTGAAAAGCTGACCCGCCCTGTGTGCCTGAGCGCAAGCACCGTGCTCGTTCTTGGGATTCTGTTTGCCGTGGTGTTTATGATGATCCCCAGCCTGCGGGAGTCCGGCGACGAGTTTATTCAAAACATTCCGGCCTATGTGGAGGAAATCGGGCGGTGGTGGACAGGCGTTGTCCGGTTTGCTGCAAAATATAACATTGTCCTGCCCGAATACGCCATAGACTCCGACCTGTTGATCGAGAAGGTCACCGCCTTGATCAGCGATGAGGGAAGCGGCATCCTCACCGTGACGTGGGGCGCGGCAACCTCTGTCCTGTCGGCTTTGGTGGATGTTCTCTTGGGACTTGTCTTTGCGCTGTATCTGCTTGCAAAGAAGGAAGTCGTCGCGGCACATTT
>ENA-UPTB01000633-UPTB01000633.1-human-gut-metagenome-genome-assembly--contig:-NODE-633-length-36299-cov-64.419634_pt1 | contig 36299 bp, 38 predicted proteins | sample MGYA00250046_ERZ773369 | MGnify/ENA primary metagenome ERZ773369 (study PRJEB29103, sample SAMN06111938) | human gut metagenome | biome: human gut; feature: ankylosing spondylitis patient; material... | reverse complement strand
AAACAGATGAAAGAACGTTTGGGAGTACAGGATAAAAGACCACTTGCGGATTTCCTGCCAACACTTACCATTGCCGCAAAAAATCTTGCAACTGAAATGACAAATTATAATGTTGAAGAAAAGGATTTGCAAGGAGAATTTGCAATCACTGTTGAACATGTGGAAAATAATACTTCTGTTAGAGACATGCTTGGACAAAGAGGAATTAAACCAGAAAATTTACCGGCATCGGAAGATATTAAGAAACTGGAACGTAGAGTGAAGAGAGAAGAGAAAAAGCTTGCAGAGCAGTCTGGAAAGTTGACAAATGAATAATACAGGAGTGTGAGACTATTGAAGAAGAAAACAAAGCATATAGCTACAATTGAACTGGAGGATAATAAAGTGAAAAATATTGTAAAAGACACAATTCACGCGAATGGAATAGATATTGGAATATACACATAGGATTTTCAAAATGAATTTATATCATTGACGGATATTGCACGCTATAAAAGTGATGAAGCAAAGGATGTAATTAAAAATTGGATGAGAAGCAAAGACACAATAGAGTTTCTTGGTTTATGGGAAAAATTACATAATAATAACTTTAACGGGGTCGAATTCGACTCCTTTAGAAATCAGGCGGGATCTAATGCATTTACAATGTCACCTACAAAATGGATAGAGACTACTGGGGCAATAGGAATCGTATGTAAATCCGGACGTTATGGTGGCACTTATGCACATTCAGATATCGCATTTGAATTTGCATCATGGATTTCAGCAGAATTTAAACTTTATATAATCATGGATTATAAAAGGCTGAAAGCAGATGAAAATAGCCGCTTTTCATTAAATTGGAATCTGAACAGAGAAATATCAAAATTGAATTATAAAATACATACAGATGCAATCAAAGAAAATTTGATACCACCGGAATTGACACCAGCACAAATCAGTTTTACATATGCAAATGAAGCTGATATGCTAAATGTGGTTCTATTTGGCAGAACAACCGCCGGAAGCATATTTGCCACGCGGAATTTCTTATCCTAGACGAGGTTCACACCCACGCAGAAGATCAGGATAGAGCCGATGAGGGAGAGATCGGTAATGGCGGCATCTGTCATGACCGGTGCAATCAGTCTTGCCAACAGCGTGACCGCACCCTCGAACAGAGGGTCTTTGGCATTGCCTGTTTTTTTCTTTGGTAAAAAATCTGTTGAATACAGTGCCGGCGATCCTGCTGGCGGATGAGCCTACCGGCGCCTTGGACCAGACCAGCGGCAAGGAGGTACTGAAGCTGTTCCGGGAATTAAACGACATGGGCAACACGATCGTAATGATCACACATGATCTGGGAGTGGCACAGTCCGCGAAGCGTATCGTAAGAATTGTAGACGGACAGCTGTATGAGTAAATTAAATACTTTTTGCAACAAGCACAATTCCTGAGAGAATGAGCAGGAGAATCACGATTTTGCGGATGAGCTTTTCATCCATCAGGTCGCTGCTCTTCAGGCCAAGGAATAATCCCAACAGCATTAGGGGAATCAGGAGTATCGCCTGCCGGATCGTCTCGAACCGGATCAGTCCCAAAGCACTGTACAGGCAGATGCGAAAGGTGCTTTCTACAGCAAATACTGCGCTGATATTAGCTTTGAAGGCATCATTATCTTCACAGACGCTTGTCATATAAACGGACAGCAGAGCGCCGACACCAAACAGCCCGCTGAGTAATCCGGCGGAGAGTCCTACTATTACGGTGAATAGAGGAGAGACTTTTTTCGGGGAAAAGGTCTCTTCATTTTTTGCCCCTTTTTGTTGAAACCACATCTGGATTCCAATGCCTATGACCACAATACCGAAGATGATCTTAACGATATTGGCAGTGATGTATTTTAAAATAAATGCCCCCGGAATGCTGCCGGCAAGAACGAACAGCATAGGGAGGAAAAAGATACGCGGATGCAGGGAAGTTCTTTTTTTCCATACTAGGATCAGGTTCGACGGATAACCGATCAGCAGTTCCACCGGAGAAATATTAGCATTTACGATGCCGAAGCTTAAAATAGAGGTGAATACCAGTGTATTGGCGAATCCGCACAGACCTTTTATGAAAAATGCTGTTAAAGTGGCTAAAATCCAGTAAATCATGAGAACCTGGCTCCTTAATCGTTCGTTTCAGCTAGAATAAAGTCCCATAGGCGCTGCCTGTGCAGGAATCATCCATAGCGCAACTTTCTTCTATAGTAAAATACACACGTGGTCAGGACAAGTATTTTGTGAAAAAACTTGTGGGAACTTTGGGAGTGTGGTACATTGACACTAAGCAAAAGGAAAGGCAGGAAGATTCGTATGGCAGGATATTTGATCAAAGATACTACAAGAGAAGAACGGGAGCAGATCGTAGCGGAATCCTTAGGATATATGGAAGCAAATTGTGACGGTTGTTCGTCCGGACTGGCAGAGATGTATCAGGCATACATCGATGGGGAGAAGGAGCTTCGGGACATTAATATGGAGTTTCATGCAGGATATGTCTCGGGGGAGGAAGTACCGGGGAGAAGATCCTGCCCGATGTAAGGATAGTAAGCATAAAGTTTCGAAATTTGCAAAAACTCTTTCTATAAGGGAGAAACCGGAAAAGAGGGATGCAGATGCGGAAGGATCTTATAATTATAGTAAATCTGGAAAATGGAAAAGCACAGTTGGAATTCAAGCTGCCGGAAGAATTTTTGACGGAGCGGCGGGAGACTGAGATGCGAATGGAAATATGGGAGACAGCAGGAGGCGGTCGCCCTATTTTTTATGGAAATTATCGGAATGTGGATCAGGATCCGATGACCGCGTTATTATTGCGGCCGCACCTGTGGAATGGGAGGAAGGATCCCTATCTCTATCAGGTGAGAGCTTGGCTGCGGTTCCCAACCGGGATCGATAGTAGTCTTTTTAAAACAGAGGATTCAGGAAAATTCCGGGATTCAGAAGATTTCGAAAATCGACGGGAAGTGTACTGGCAGCGGGACCTTGCAATTTATGACTTGCGTGTCATAGAGAAAAAAGGCATCTATTTGAACGAAGCCGAATTTCATCCACACATCGTAGAATACCGGCTGCCACCGCAACTCAGTGAGTACGGTACGCAGGACGAACAGATGGAAAGAGATCTGGAGCGGCTGGCACGGATGGGAGCCAATGCGATTCTGTTTCACAATGACGACAGGAAAAGCGAAGGACAGGAAAAGACTGGGCAGGACAATGCCGGACAGAAAAATGGGGTAAGGCAGAATCCGGGAACAGATCATTTTTACAGGTTATGCCTGAAACGAGGATTTTTGGTAAAAGACCTGTGGATAACAGACGAAAAAATCCCTATATACCGTGGATTACCCGGAGAAACTACGCAGGAGATGTTGCTTTCGGAGGACGGCAGGACGTTGACGGAGCACTATTACTATTATCAGGCGAAATGGAGTAGGGAACCGGTACTCTATCCGGCACTTTCTACCCTGCACCGGCAGGAGAACGGTCTGCTCTCCCTGACAGTCTACAGCAACCAGAAAAAAGTGGTGCTCTATGTGGACGGGGTACTTTTCCTGTTTCAGTCGGCGCAGACCGGAGGGCCGGAGTTTATTTTTGAGGATATCCCGGCAGAGAAGCTGCCGCTGCATCTGGCGGTGGAAGCCGGTAACTTAAGCACTTCTTTGACGATAAGGTGAAAAGTTTTTTGTAGGATTCAAAACCGGTTTCACACAATTTTCACAAATGTTTCACCTTTTGATGACATTTGCCTCATATAGTAATACAAGTACACCAAATAATGATTGACACAAGTATCGGGAATTATTTGAGGTAAGCGCAAGTAACTGATATGGGAGGCAAATATGATAGAAGTAACCAATCTTACAAAAAAATACGGAGACCATATAGCCGTAGATCATCTTTCTTTCCGTGTGGAAAAGGGACAGATTTACGGCTTTCTTGGTCCAAACGGCGCAGGTAAATCCACGACCATGAACATCATCACGGGTTATCTGGCAGCCACGGAGGGTACTGTGACGATCGATGGCAAAGATGTCCAAAAAGATCCGGAGGAGGCAAAGCGTGCCATCGGTTATCTGCCGGAGCTTCCGCCGCTGTATGTTGACATGACTGTCAGAGAATACCTGGATTTCGTGGCAGAACTGAAAAAAGTGCCGAAAAAAGAGCGGAAGCAGCAGATTGATGAGGTCATGGAAATGACACAGATCACCGATATGCAGCAGCGTCTGATCAGGAATCTGTCAAAAGGTTACAGGCAGAGAGTCGGACTGGCGCAGGCAATCCTTGGCTACCCTGAGGTTATCATTCTGGATGAGCCCACGGTAGGTCTGGATCCGAAACAGATCATCGAGATCCGTGATCTGATCCGCAAGCTGGGGGAGAATCATACCGTGATCCTCAGCTCCCATATTCTGTCGGAGGTCAGTGCGGTCTGCGACCATATTATGATCATAGCCCACGGTAAGCTGGTAGCCAGTGATTCTCCGGAGAATCTGCAGAAGCTTATGAGTGGTTCCATGGAACTGGATCTGGAGGTAAAGGGAAGCATCGCTGCGGTGAAGAGTGCATTGCAGGAGATCTCACAGATCGACCGGATCGAAGAGAACACGGAGGCATCCAAAAATATTGCAAAGCTGAAAGTGATCTCCAAAGAGAATGCAGATATCAGAGAGCAGGTATTTTATGCACTGGCAGATGCAAAGCTGCCTATTTTAGAGATGACCCATGCGGAGAAGTCTCTGGAAGACATCTTCCTGGAACTGACCGAGGATGTGGCACCCACACAGCCGGAGAAGCACAAACTATTCTCAAAGAGAAAAAAGCCGGAAATGTCAGATGCTGCCGCACAGCAGACAGAAGCTTCGGAAGAGGAAGCACAGCCCGGAGAAGAGAAAAAAGAAACTGTAACTACAAAGGAGGCGGAATCATATGCTAGCCATTTATAAGAGAGAATTGAAATCCTATTTCCGTTCCTTTATCGGATTTTTATTTATTGCAGTCACCCTGTTTTTCCTGGGACTGTATTTCAGCGTTTATAACCTGATGAACGGATATCCTTATTTTGCGTATGTGGTATCCAGCGTTACCTTTTTATTCATGCTGACCGTGCCGATCCTGACCATGCGTATCCTGGCGGAGGAAAAGCGGAGCAAGACGGATCAGCTGATCCTGACGGCGCCGGTGTCCGTAGGCGGCATCGTTATGGGAAAATTTCTGGCGCTGTTAACTATATTTGCCATTCCCGTAGCGATCATCTGCTTTTACCCGCTGATCATGGCGCAGTACGGCAGTGTTCCTATGGGAGAGGCTTACCTGTCGATCCTGGCATATTTCCTTTTCGGAATGACCGCCATTGCTATCGGTCTGTTCCTGTCCTCCCTGACGGAGAGCCAGGTCATTGCAGCAGTACTTACTTTTTTAGTATTGTTCCTGGGATATATGATGGATTCCATCTGCTCCATTATTTCCAGTACCGGCAATCTGTTGACAAAGCTGTTGCGTTGCTTTGACCTTTACACACCGTTTTCCAACCTGTTAAACGGCACACTGGATGTATCTTCTATCGTATATTATGTATCCGTTACGGCACTGGTTCTGTTCCTGACGGTACAGTCCATTCAGAAGCGCCGTTACAGCATGTCCGTGAAGAACTTAAGCTTCAGTGCTTACAGTACCGGTATGATCGCTGTAGCGGTAGCGCTGGTAGTAGTTGTTAATATTATCATAGGCGAGATGCCTTCCAGCTGGACAGCTATCGACATGACCAGCCAGAAGCTGTATTCCCTGACAGATCAGACCATCGACTATGTGAAAAATATGCAGGATGATGTGACAATCTATGTGTTGGTAAATCAGGACAATCAGGATACCACACTGGGGCAGACTTTGCAGAGATACGATGATCTGTCGGATCATATCACCGTGGAATATGTGGATCCCACCGTTAACCCGATGTTCTATACCCAGTACACCACCGGCAACATCAGCACGAACAGCCTGATCGTGGTCAGTGACAAGCGCAGCAAGGTCATTGATTACAACGATGTCTATGAGTCTTCCTATGATTTTGACTATTCGACCTACAGTTATAACACCACGACCACCGGTTATGATGGCGAAGGACAGATCACCAGTGCACTGGATTATGTGTTAAATGATGATATGCCCAAGGTATATATGACAACAGGACATAATGAACTGAGTTTAAGCAACACTTTTACATCCGCACTGAACAAGGAAAATGTGGATTATGAGACCGTAAATCTGATGGATCTGGATGCTATCCCTGACGATGCGGCCTGTCTGTTTATTAACGGTGCCACTAGCGATTTTTCATCCGATGATAAGGATAAGGTGATCGACTATCTGAACAACGGTGGAAAAGTCATCCTGGTAACCGGTTATACCGATGAGGAGACACCCAATATAGATGCTATCTTAAGCTACATGAATCTGAGCATTGCCAAAGGACTGGTAGTGGAGAATGATTCCAACGGCTACTACAGAAGTCCGTATTATATCCTGCCGACACAGAGCTCTGACAGCTATACCTCCGGTACCTACGGAAAATATCTGTTCCTGCCGTATTCTCAGGGCATCATCGTCCCGGAGAAAGTAAGTACCGACGAGACAGCCACCGGCGATATTACCTATGATGTATTCCTGAGCACCTCCGACAGCTCTTTTGCAAAACAGGATGTTAACAATACACAGGATTTTTCACAGGGTGAAAATGATGTGAATGGTCCCTTCGCATTAGGTGTTGAGGCAGTAAAGACTTTGGATGATGGGGATGCGACACTGATCGTGTACGGTTGTGAGCAGCTGTTCACCGACGATGCCAACTCTGTCGTCAGCGGTGCGAACCTGACCCTGTTCACCAATACGTTCAGTGGAATGGCAGATCATGAGACCTCGGTATCCATTCCGGTAAAAAGCTATGAGGTATCTAATCTGGTAGTGGATTCCGCACAGATTCTGTTGTTGGGACTGCTGGTTACTGTGATACTGCCTATCGGCTGTATGATCGCCGGATTCGTGATCTGGTTCCGCAGACGGAAGAAATAATTGGGAAAGGCGTGAGTTATAGATATGAAAAAGAAACAAAGACAGATGATCGGAATGCTGCTGGCACTGGTGGTGCTGGCGGCAGCATTCCTGGGCATCCGACAGTATAATAAAAATGCACCGTCTGCGGCTTCCACCACCGAGGATACACAGGAGACGGTGCTGGATGTGAACTCCGATGATATTACCAGATTCAGCTATGTATATGAGGGAGAGACCTATGCCTTTGAAAAAGAGGATGATACCTGGTACTATGCAGACGATCATTCCCTTAATCTGAATCAGGATCGGATCAAGGCGATGATCCTGAAGGTGGCACCGTTAAAGGCAGATCAGGTAATTGAAAATGTGACGGATATGTCACAGTACGGGCTGGCGGATCCGGAGCGTACCATTCAGTACGAGACCGCAGATCGCAGTGTGATCATTAATGTCGGTAATCTGAATTCCATGACCAGCCAGTATTACATTGCATTTCCCTCGGAAATGAAAGTGTATGTTGTGACCACCAACGTGGTGACTGGCTTCAATTATACACTGGATGATCTGGTGGAGGAGACTACGGAGGAGACAGAAAGCACCGAGGCGGCAGAGACTGCGAAAATGGAAAGCGAAAATTCAGAAGCTGCGATGGAGACAACGGAAACTGTGGAGATTGTGGAAACGGAAACTACAGCGGCGGAAGCAAATTAGGAATGCTCCCCACGAATGACAATGATGTCATTTAACTTTAATATCGTATCTTTTTGAGGCAGAATGGACAGATCCTCCCGCAGAATGAGGAAGATCGTGACCTGTTCTGCCTCTTCCATTTCTTCCACGGATTTGCCCGCAAAGCGTTTATCTACAAAGATCTCGGCGATCTCATGAATATCTGCCTCTTTAATATTAGAGAGACTGCTTTTGCGCTGGTACTGTTCCACAAAACCGGCACTGATGATACCGGTGGGGATAGCCACAGCACCGACACCGAGATAGGCGATACAGATTGCCATGATCCGGCCAAGCGTGGTGATGGGATAGATGTCTCCGTAGCCTACGGTGAGCAGCGTTGACATGCTCCACCAGATGCCGCTGAAAGCGTTGCGGAATACTTCCGGCTGGGAATCATGCTCCACACTGTACATGCACAGACTGCTGGCGAGCATCAGGATCAGTACGATGAACACGGAGGAAATGATCTGATTGCGTTTTTCATACAATACCGTAGTGATGACATTGAAGGAATCATACCGTGCATTCAGGCGGAACAGATGGAAGATCCTCGCCACCCGCAGCATCCGGAAGATGACCATACCGGACAGGAAGAAAAAGGGTAAAATTGTCAGCAGATCGATGATCCCGTCGAAGGAGATCAGAAACCGCAGCCGGGAGCGAAACTCGCTTTTATCAGGATATAGATAGTCCGCAGTCCAGATCCGCAGAATATATTCCACACAGAAGATCAGAATAGTGATAACCTCGACCACATGAAATACCGGAAATAAAAAAGCAAGCTCATCAAAGGTTTGCAGAAAAGTCACCAGAATATTTGCACAGATAACGATAGCAATAAAAATATCAAAGAGCCGGCTCAGACGGTTACTTTTGTCACCGATCTGGATGATGTTAAATACTTTTTTCTTCATGTTGAATCCTCAATGTTTTCCGGGGCAGCGCCAGTGAATGCTTGTGATTCCATCATACGGAGGTGGAAGAGGAAAGTCAAGAAATGCGGTGACAGAATCCGTCAACTTTCTTAAAAACAGTCATATATTATAGTAAATCCAAATACAATGAAAGGATACAAAAATATATGGCTAGATTTACGAACCAGGCACAGCTTCGCTATGGAAATGAGATTACAAACTCCAATATAGCAGTGGGTGAGATCACGGAGGTATTGTCTGCAACCAAGACAGCAGTGAGGGATACCTACGGGCAGAATGAAAATGTGACGTATGTGATCAGCATTGTGAATTCAGGCACTACTGCATTTAACGGAATTACAGTAACGGACAATCTGGGAGAGTATTTGTTTAATACCAGAGAACTGACACCTCTGACGTATATTCCGGGAACCGTAAAATACTATGCAAACGGAATTTTACAGGCAACACCGGCTGTAACGGCAGGCCCTCCTCTGACAATCACAGGAATTACCGTGCCTGCGGGAGGTAATGTGACACTTACCTATGAGGCTGAGGTGAACTCTTATGCACCGCTGGCAGCAGAGGCTTCCATTACGAATACGGCGACGATTGCCGGGGCAGGGGTCACTCCTGTTACTGTGAACGAGACAGTAAATGCGGCAAGCGGACCGCTTCTTACGATCACAAAGTCCGTCAGCCCCGTACCTGTGACAGAGAATGGAACATTGACATATACGTTCCTGATACAGAATCTGGGGAATACGGCAGCGGATGCAGCTACCGGTGTCGTGATCACGGATACCTTTAATCCCGTATTGGAGAATCTGACTGTGAATTTTAATGGAACTGCATGGGCAGAGGGAACAAACTATACGTATGATACGACTACTGGATTATTTACCGGAACTGCAGGAGGTATTACGGTACCCGCAGCGACTTACACCCAGGATCCCGTTACGGGAGCGTGGGGGATCAATCCCGGTGTCAGCACGCTGGTAATCTCCGGAACCGTATAAGGGCTGGCGCGCTCCTAAGGCTGGCGCCATGCAACCCATTCGCAGTCACTGCGTGACTTGCTCATGGACGGCTGTCGCCGTATAAATCTAAAATAAAAAGTCACTGGAAGTACATAAATGTCCTCCCAGTGACTTTTTATTTTATCCTTGCATGGCTTGTAGCTTAGCCAAAGTATCTCTTTAACAGACCCTCAAATGCCTTGCCATGTCTTGCCTCATCACGAGCCATCTCATGAACGGTGTCATGGATAGCATCCAGGTTCAGAGCCTTGGCTCTCTTAGCCAGATCAAACTTACCTGCGGTTGCACCGTTCTCGGCATCTACTCTCATCTCCAGATTCTTCTTGGTGGAATCGGTTACGACTTCACCTAACAGCTCAGCGAATTTTGCAGCGTGCTCAGCTTCTTCGTAAGCAGCCTTCTCCCAGTACAGACCGATCTCGGGATAACCTTCTCTGTGAGCTACTCTTGCCATTGCCAGATACATACCAACCTCAGAGCATTCACCCTGGAAGTTCGCACGCAGATCAGCAATGATATCCTCGGGAGCACCCTTTGCTACACCTACTACATGCTCAGCAGCCCAGGTCTTGCCTTCCTCCTGCTTGGTGAACTTGGAAGCGGGAGCGTGACAGATGGGGCACTCTGCGGGAGCCGCATCACCTTCATAAACATAACCACATACCTGACATACATACTTTGCCATAATTTTTTCTCCTTTTCTCTAATGAAATGTTTTGTTTTTAGTTTTCTCTTTTTGCGTGTGCTTTATCAGCACAAATATATTATGGAACGAAGTCTGTTTTCATTCAGAAAGCTAGGACTCCGTAGCAACCCTGGTACAGGCGGGACAAGAGCCGTAGAAATAAGTGACATGTCCCCGGATCCGGCCGTCAAATCTCTCTCCGGCTGTCTCCATGATGGAATCAATACTATCCATATCCAGATCAATGACGCTTCCGCATTCCGTACACACAAAATGATAATGTTCGGAAGTATCGGCATCAAAATGGTCAACACTGTCACCGACCCGGAGTCGTAAAATCTCTCCCATGTCCGACAACAGAGTCAGATTACGGTAGACGGTACCAAGACTTAAGTTCGGATCCTGCTGCTTCAGATTAGAATAGATCACATCAGCGGTAGGATGATCCTTGCGTCCCATGAGAAAGGATTTGATCATTTCCCGTTGTCTGCTTCGTTTCAGTGCCATGATAAGCTCCTTTCTCAATAATAGTAATGATTACTGTTTCTTATAAGCTTATTATACATGCTGTGAGAATAATGTCAACAGAAAAATGAAAAAATTTTGTTTATATTTTTTTAATGATATTCTTGCTTCCTTTATACACAGGAGGTGGGAATCATGCTATAATGAGCGCAAGTAAAGTATAAAATATAAATTAACACGCGCAAACTTGTGTTACACAGTGTACAGAAGTACACGGCACTAAAGTCACAGAAAGTTTGCAGGTTGCTGAAAGGCAAGAGTAATATGAAATTTAAAACCAGACTTCGTGTAACATTTATAAGTATTATATTACTTCCGCTGTTGCTGACGATCATGGCGTTCGTGATGATTGCTATTTACCTGATGAATTACTCTCAGGGTCTCAGTTTGACGGATATTGATTATTCCATGATGTCGGAGAATTTCAGGGAATTCACCAACACCACGGATCAGGCGTATTATGTGCTGTTGGACCAGGTGAAGGAAGACAGCAGCAGACTGGAAGATAAAGAATATCTGGATCATATCAATGAGGAGGTATCGCGGAAGTCTACTTACATTATTGTAAGAAAAGGTGATAAGCTGTATTATGCCGGCAATAAAGATGCCGCACAGCAGATTTTTGAAAAACTGCCTGCCTACGGTGAAGAGAATCTGTCGGATGACAGCGGATATTTCTACAATGAACTGGAGAAGTATGTAAAACAGATTGATTTCACTTTCCGGGATGGAACACCGGGTAGCGTATTTATCGTCACGAAGGTCAATTCGCTGATCTCGAGACATCTGTTGATCGATATGTTTGTGGCTATCATAGTGATCCTGATCTTCACCAGCCTGATGCTGACCCAGTGGATCCACAAGGGCGTATTTGAACCCATCAATGAATTGAACGTGGCAATGCGCAAGATCAAGGAAGGCAACTTTGATTATGTTCTGGAGACAGATGCCAAGGGTGAGATCGGTGATCTCTACCGCAATTATGAGGACATGCGTTTACGGCTGAAGGAATCCACGGAAGAGAACACCCAGCATGAGAAGCAGAACAAAGAGCTGGTCAGCAATATTTCCCATGATCTGAAGACCCCTATCACGGCCATTAAGGGTTATGTGGAAGGAATCATGGACGGTGTGGCAGATACGCCGGAGAAGATGGATAAATACATCAAGACCATCTACAATAAAGCCATTGATATGGATCGTCTGATCAACGAGCTGACCACTTATTCCGGAATTGATAATAACCGGATCCCGTACAATTTCCACCGGATCAACGTGGCGGATTATTTCGGCGACTGTGTGGAAGAAGTCGGACTGGATCTGGAGCAGCGGGGTATCAAGCTGAACTATTCGAATCTGGTATCTCCCGATACCGTGGTCATCGCGGATCCGGAGCAGATGAAGAAGGTCATCAATAATATTATCAGTAACAGCGTAAAATATATGGATAAGCCCAATGGGCACATTGATATCCGTATTCTCGACGAAGTGGATGCTATCCGGGTAGAGATCGAGGACAACGGCAAGGGAATCGCGCAGAAGGATCTGCAGAAGATCTTTGAGCGGTTCTACCGCACGGATGCTTCCCGCAATTCCGCCCAGGGCGGCAGTGGCATCGGACTTTCTATTGTGAAGAAGATCATCGAGGATCACGGCGGCTATGTATGGGCAACAGCCAAAGAGGGTGAAGGCACCTGTATGCATTTTGTCCTGAGAAAATACATTGAACTGCAGCCGGGTGGAACCAAGGAATCAATAAGGAATCAATAAGGAATGAAACAGAAATAGCATGATAACCGATGATGCAAGGACATTCTGTAAATGGAGGATAAATAATGAGTAAGATTTTAATTATTGAAGATGAAGTAGCAATTGCAGATCTTGAGAAGGATTATCTGGAGCTCAGTGATTTTAAGGTAGATATCTGCAATACCGGAGATGAAGGACTGAAGACAGCACTGGCAGGCGATTATGATCTGATCATTCTGGATCTGATGCTACCTGGCATGGACGGCTTCGAAGTATGTAAGAAGATCCGCGAGGAGAAAAATATTCCCATTCTCATGGTATCTGCGAAGAAGGATGACATTGATAAGATCCGTGGCTTAGGTTTGGGGGCGGATGACTATATGACCAAACCTTTCAGCCCCAGTGAGCTGGTAGCCCGCGTGAAGGCGCACATGGCCCGTTATGAGAGACTGGTGGGAACCAACCAGAAGCAGCAGAATGATATCGTGGAGATCCGTGGTATCCGTATTGATAAGACTGCCAGACGTGTCTATGTGGACGGTGTGGAGAAGACGTTTACGACCAAAGAGTTTGATCTGCTGACGTTCCTGGCGGAGCATCCGAACCACGTATTTACCAAGGAAGAATTGTTCCGTGAGATCTGGGATATGGATTCTATCGGTGATATTGCCACCGTTACCGTGCATATCAAGAAGATCCGTGAGAAGATTGAAAAAGATACTGCAAAACCTCAGTATATCGAGACCATCTGGGGTGTGGGCTACCGATTTAAAGTATAAAAGAAGAAAAATAAGATCAGAAGAGAACTCCTATGATGGATTCGGCAACAAACTGTCTCCAATAGGAGTTTTTTATCTAAAAGTGTGTTATAATCATAACATTGCGGATTGCACCCGTGAAATTTGATTAGCGATTCCACTGATGAGATAAAGCATCGGCGGAATGGAGTGTGTTATGAACAGTAAAAAAATAATACAGTTGTCTACGACACAGAAGATCATGCTTAGCTTTCTGTGTGCCATATTAGTGGGTAGCTTCCTGCTGGCATTACCCATCAGTTCAGCTACCGGAGAAGCGGTTCCTTATATAGATGCTTTATTTACGGCTACCACATCCATATGTGTGACCGGTCTGGTGACGGTTCCCACATATTCCACCTGGAGCGTCTGGGGACAGATCGTGATCCTGTTTCTGATCCAGTTGGGAGGTCTGGGAGTCATTACGGTCATGTACGGTGTGATGATGGGACTGCACAGACGACTGGGACTGGGTAACCGGTGGATGCTGCAGGATGTATTTAATCTGAATAATATCTCCGGAATCGTGAAATTCCTCCGCAAGGTTCTCATAGGTACTCTGGTGGTGGAGGGATGCGGAGCTCTTTTGTACATGACAGTATTTGTGCCGGAATACGGACTCAGAGGCATATGGATTTCGATTTTTAATGCCGTATCTGCCTTCTGCAACGCAGGAATGGATATTATGGCGGAAGACAGTCTGTGTGGCTATGTATTTCAGCCCATGGTCAATCTGGTCACGATGTTGCTGATCATATTGGGAGGCTTAGGCTATATCGTCTGGTGGGATGTACTGCGGGTTTTGAAAAATATCCGGAGCCAGAAGCTCAAATGTTTCAGACTGCTGACGCTTCACAGTAAAATAGCACTCACGGTGACAGGAATACTTATTGTAGTGGGAGCGGCGGCATTTTATATTTTTGAATACAATAATCCTTTGACGATGCAGGATTATACGGTGCCGCAGCGGATCTGGGCATCTCTGTTCCAGGCAGTAACTACGCGAACCGCAGGTTTTGCCACGATTCCGCAACAGGATCTGACCAACACCTCTGCGATCATTTCAGTGCTTTTGATGCTGATCGGCGGTTCTCCGGTGGGAACTGCAGGAGGAATGAAGACAGTTACGATCGCAGTGTTGCTGGTATCCATGTTTGCCACCATAGGGAATAAGGAGGATGCAGAGCTTTTTGGGAGAAATATTCCGAAGCAGGCGGTGAATAAATCGGTAGCAGTTGTAGGTATGTTCTTTATCATTGCGTCGTTGTCCACAATTCTTTTATCTGTAGTGACAGATGCGGATGTGATAGATATTGTGTATGAAACAGTGAGTGCCACAGCTACTGTGGGATTAAGCAGGAACCTGACTTCCATGCTGAATCTTTGGGGAAAGCTGATTATTATCGTGACCATGTATCTGGGAAGGATTGGGCCCATATCTCTGGTAGTGGCATTCAGCACGCAGAAAAAGAACAAAAATATTGTGAAGAACCCGACAGAAGAGATCAGCGTCGGATAAAGCAGATCGAAGCAACAGGAAGGAAGAGACTATGGGAATCAATCAGACCTATGCAGTATTTGGACTTGGAAGATACGGAAGAAGTGTGGCGAAGGAGTTGGCAGAGAACGGTGCAGAGGTGGTGGCGGTAGACAATAGAGAGGTAGTTGTCAATGCAGCAATCTCAGAGATTCCATACTGTAAATGTGCGGATGTTACAGATCCGGAAGCGTTGAGACAGATCGGTATTGCGAATATTGATGTGGTCATTGTGACCATGGCAAATCATCTGGAAGCCAGTGTTATGGCAACCATGCTGTGTAAAGAACTGGGCGTAAAGACCGTTATCGCCAAATGCTCCACGGAGATAAACTGTAAGATCCTCACGAAAGTAGGAGCAGACCGGGTGGTATTCCCCGAGAGTGAGTCAGGGATCCATCTGGCCAAAAATCTGTTAAGCTCCGGCTTCATGGACATTATTGAATTGTCCCAGGATGTGTCTATGGTGGAAATGGAAGTGAAACAGCAGTGGATCGGGAAGAACCTGATCGAGCTGAATCTGCGGAAAAAATATTCCGTGAATGTGGTTGCCATCATTCAGGGGAAAAATGTGAATACGAATATCGACCCGGAGATGCCTCTGACACAGGATATGCGGCTGATCGTTATTGCCAACCGGGCAAAATTAAATAAACTGAAATAGAATAGCTGCGAGCTATAAAAAAGTGAAACATCTGACGGTGCACTTGAGCACAAGACAGAATGTTTCACTCTTTTTTTTATACGGTGACAGCCGTCTGAAAAGTTGTAAACGGGTGATCAGTTATCTGCCCGGAAAGTATTCTCATTAAAGACACCCTGCTGCTTAGCCACGATAGTGGTACATACGGCATCACCGGTGATATTGACAGCAGTACGCAGCATATCCAGGATACGGTCGATACCCATGATCAGTGCAATGCCTTCGGTAGGCAGTCCCACGGAGGTCAGTACCATGGACAGGGTGACCAGACCGACACTGGGGACACCGGCAGTGCCGATGGAAGCGATCGTCGCGGTGGCAATGACGGTAGCAATGGCAGCCGGGGTCAGAGGAATACCGTAGGCCTGTGCTATGAAAACAACTGCTACGCCCTGCATAATGGACGTACCGTCCATGTTAATGGTGGCACCCAGAGGAATCGTAAAGGACGAAATCTGTTTGGAGACACCGATTTTTTTATACAAAGTGTCGATAGACAGAGGGATCGTCGCATTACTGGTGGAAGTGGAGAAGGCAAAGGTCATAACCGGGAAGAACTTTTTAATGAACTTAAAAGGATTCAACCGGGTGAACACAAACAGCATGACCTGATATACCACGAAACACTGTACTGCCAGCGCCAGAATGACGCTTCCCATATATTTCAGCATAGGCACAAAAGCGTCGAAGCCGATACCTGCGAAGGTCTTGGCAATCAGGCAGAAGACACCGACAGGGGCTGCTTTCATGACTGCGATCGTCATCTCCATCATAATGTCATTGAACTGACTGAAAAAGTTCGCCACAGTGGAGACCCGGTTGCCCATGGCAGCCAGAAGAATGCCGACAAATAAAGCAAAGAAGATGATCGGCAGCATATCTCCGGTGGACAGGGAGGTAAAAATATTTTTCGGAATAATATTCAACAACGTCTCCGCAAAATCTACCTGGGTGGTCGCGACTTCGGTGGCATCCTCCGGCAATGCAATATTTAAACCGACGCCGGGATTGATCAGACTGGCAATACCCAGTGCCACGCAGATCGCCAAAGCAGTGGTGCACAGATAGAACAGGATCGTTTTCACACCCACAGTTCCCAACGTTTTCGTATCACCGATGGCCATGGCTCCGCAGACCAGGGAGCAGAATACCAGAGGAACCACCAGCATCTGCATCAGGCGGATAAAGCCGTTGCCCAGTACATAGAGAATACCGTTGATCAGAATCGTATCTCTAAAGTACCCTTCCGGCATATAATAATGGATCAGCACACCACACACCGCACCGGTTAAAAGGGCGATAAAGATTTTGGTGGACAGACCGAGTTTTTTCTTTTCTTTTTCGTGTTTTTCCACTATTCCAGTCCTCCGGTTTCTTTCATGTAGGAAGCAAGTGTCTCTCTCCAGCCACTGGGTTCTTCAATGTCGGTGAGACGCAGCATCATATTATCCAGTACGGAATATTTTTCCGGGGTGCCGTCTTTTACTGTGACGGTAAGCCGGTCCTCTTTTCCGGCAAGACGCAGGATCTCTTTCGCAAATTCCAGGCGTGTGCAGGAACCGCCGCTGCATACGGCGTGATAGATACCGTAATGGTCGTTGTCGATGAAGAATTTTACCACGCGTGCAAGCTCCGCAGCGGAGGTAGGTACCGCGCGGTCGTTATTTAGCAGTTCCATAGTGGATATCTGAGGGTCCGCGGCTGCTTCGAGTACTTCATTCAAAAAGTCTTTGCCGATGCCATAGATCCAGGAACTGCGGATAATGACATAGCGGGTCATCAGCTGGATGACGAATTTCTCTCCGGCATATTTGGATTTCGCAAACAGTCCCACGGGATTTACATCATCGAACTCATTATAGGGTGTGTCGGATGCGCTGGAAAATACATCATCCGTAGAGATCTGGATGAGTTTTGCCTGAATGCTCTCCGCAGACTGCGCCAGATTTCTCGCACCTACGGCGTTTACCTTGTAAGCCATATCTGTCTCCGACTGCGCTGCACCGGCGGAAGGATGATATCCTGCACAGTTGATGACGACATCGGGACGATTCCGGTGCATGAACAGGGAAACTGCATGTTCATCCGTGATATCCAGCTCATCCTTATCAGTTTCGTATAATTCATATTCCATCATGTCTAACAACCTGATCAACGCCTGCCCCATGTGACCGAGGGAACCGACGATCCATATTTTTTTCATTGTAATATAACCTCCTGCAATTTGTGTGTAACTGAGAACAATATAACAAGTATATCATAGGAAAGATTCCCGGGAAAAGAGAAAATTAAAAAGTGAGAGAAACTCCATAAAAATGATATTAACAGGGAGAAAAGGATTTGCTATACTAACCACAGAGAGCAGAATCCGAAGGAAAAGCTCGGGATATATTTGACAGACAGAATCTGGAAAGGCAGGGAGTTTATATGGCAAAATTACGTCTGGGTGCATTGGAAGCCGGCGGTACAAAAATGGTCTGCGCTATTGGGGATGAGAATGGTACAATTTATGAGCAGGTATCGATTCCTACAACTACACCTAAGGAGACGATTCCTAAGATGATCGCTTATTTTAGGGACAAGGGGATCGATGCATTGGGAATTGCCTGTTTCGGGCCCATTGAGTTGGACAGAGATTCCGAAAAATACGGTTATATCACAACCACGCCAAAGCTGGCCTGGAGGGACTGCGATATTGTGGGGCAGATGCAGGAGGCACTTCATTGCCCCGTGGGATTCGATACGGATGTGAATGGTTCTGTCCTCGGCGAAGTGACCTTCGGACAGGCACAAGGGAAAAAGTGTGTCATGTATCTGACCATCGGCACCGGTGTCGGCGGTGGTATCTATAGTAATGGAGAACTGCATCACGGAATGCTCCATCCGGAGACCGGACATGTGCTGATCACGAAGCGGACCGCAGATACTTATGCCGGAAGATGTCCTTATCATAAGAATTGTCTGGAAGGTCTGGCAGCAGGCCCTGCCATTGAAGAACGCTGGGGCAGGAAAGCAGTGGACCTGGCAGATTGCCCGGAAGTATGGGAGCTGGAGGCAGATTACATTGCGCAGGCACTGACCTGCTATGTTATGACAGTATCTCCGGAAATGATCATTTTAGGCGGAGGTGTCATGCACCAGGAGCAGTTGTTCCCTCTTATCCGCAAGAAGCTTAAGGAATACATCAATGGCTATATCGTAACGGATGAACTTGCAGACATGGAGCATTATGTGGTGCCGGCCTCTCTTCATGATGATCAGGGCATCATGGGATGCCTGGAGCTGGCAAGAAGAGCTCTTGAAAACGATCACTGATAGGGCAGCTGCTTACGATATTGTAACGGAGACATCTGATATGTCCTGTGAAAGCAGCGGATAAAATGACTCACGTTGGGGAAGCCGGACTGCAGGGCAACCTCTGTAACCGGCAGAGAGGTGCTCTCTAACAGATGGCAGGCATGGGTCAGCCTCAGATGCATCAGGTATTGCGTCAGAGTCAGATGAAAGTGCTGCTTAAAATAGCGCGACAAATATTTCTCGGATAAATGAAATTGCTCTGCCAGGGTTTCCAACCGAAGGGGTTCCGTGTAGTTATACTGCAGATAAGTCAGTATCTCACGCTGCATCGGATCGTTCCTTTTGGAGCCCATCGGGTTAATGGTTCCGCAGGCAGCGATTTTTTGCAGAAGTGACAACAATAAAATACGTAATCGGAAATGCCCGCTCAAAGTATTTGGAAGCTGTCTGACAGACAGGATCTCACGGATGAGAGAAATGATGTCAGGACAGCTTTTTTCGTGGGAAAGATTATGATGCAAAAGCAATTCATGGTTACGCAAGGGAAGGAGAAACTCCGTTTCCAACAGATCATCCGTCTGAAAGGAAATAAATTCCAGTGGGAACAGCAGGGTATGATAGTCTACGCCCGGAATAGCGGAACCCATAAAATGAAGCTCGCCGGGATTCACAAAGAATACGGAGCCGCCGGCTGCTTCGTATTCTTCTCCTTCAATGATGATCTTAAGAGAGCCGGAGCGGACATATATGATCTCGACCTCCGGATGCCAGTGGACAGGAATCTGAAAAAAAGCAGGCATATCATGCAGGTGATAACAGCTGAAAGGAAATTCTTTTGTTCCGTGAATGCGTTCTTCTCTTAATTCGGGGTACATAGGCAGGCCTTTCTGTGAAGTGGATCGGGGGATATTATGGTCAGATTACTATAAAAGTAGAAATAAGTCAATTTTCTGTGGTAAAAATGCAAGTTTTAGGAGAGATAAAGTAGTAATATGTAAAAACTAAAGGAACTATTCTGAATAGTTACAAAATGAAAATGCAAATTTATAGGAACCGCAGAAAGGATATAAAACATACGATGGAAGGACAGAATAAGTCATTATTTCAATTATTTGTACCACTGTGTCTGGAGACGATCTTTTACATGTTGTCCGGAATGGTGGATACCTTAATGCTTTCTTCTGTGGGAGATCAGGCAGTCGGAGCAGTCGGAACAGCAAATACTTATATCGGTGTGTTCATTATTATGTATTCGGTAGTTTCTATGGGAATGCTGGCTGTGATGACACAGAATATCGGTGCGGGCAGACCGGGGATCGCCTGTCAGGCAAAGACTCTGGGATTATGGTTTAATGGGATCCTGGGTGTTGTGATGTCTGTTTTTTTGTTTTTCTGTTCCGATGGGATTCTGTATGTGGTAGGTATTGCACCGGCATTGAAGGAGCCTGCCGTACAATACCTGCGGATCGTAGGAGGCGGAAGTATACTGAACGCAATGATTCCCATACTGGCAGGATATCTGCGTGCATTTGGATATACGAAACAGCCTCTGATCGCAACTGTGACAGGTAATATTTTGAACTTTATATTAAATGCCGTGTTTCTGTTTCGATTCCACCTCGGCGTGCAGGGGGTCGCATCCGCAACAGTGATCTCCAAAGTAGTGAATCTGATATTGATAGTGATCTTTGTACGGCGGCTGATCCCTGCAAAAAAATATTCGGAGAGGGTAAATTCCGGAGAGATTTTGCGGAAGATCATCCGGATCGGATTACCTTCCGCTTTGGAGAATATTATTTATAATATAGCGATGACACTGGTGATCCGTTTTCTGAACCAGATGGATACAGAAGGAATCAATGTGGCAGCCCGTTCCTATACGGCACAGATCACAAATTTATCCTTCTGTGTGGGAAGTGCGCTTGCCCAGGCGAATGCTATTATGACCGGATGGTACATGGGTGCGGGAAAATATGAAATATGTGATAAGCAGACTAAAAAATCTGCGGCGATCGGAGCGGTACTGGCGATGGGAACAGAATTTCTGTTTGCAGTCAGTGCCCCGGTTCTGATCTCTTTTTTCACGCAGGATAAGAGTATGGTAGAACTAGTGCAGAAGCTGATGTTTATTGACATTGCCCTGGAAGCCGGACGAGTCACAAATCTGGTATACGGAAATGCACTGAAAACCAGTGGAGATGCTGTATTTCCGGTGATCCTCGGAGCTGTTTTCATGTTTTTGTGTGCAGCGGGCGGAACGTATCTGCTGGGGATACAGCTGCATCTGGCAGTAGTGGGTGCTTATATCGGTCTGACAGCAGATGAATGCAGCCGTGCGGTCGGCATGATGTTGCGCTGGCGGAGCGGAGCATGGAAGAAAAAAGGATTGATCGAAGATTGATCGAAGTGCGATAATAAGACGGTATACCGGCTGGCTTTTGCCCGGATGGGCATTCTCTTGCTTTTCGTAGCTTATCATAGCATAGCGCATTTTTTATAATTAAAATATTGACAATGTGAAAAAATGTGTTATAGTTCTAAATGCAAATGCAACTCATTTGCATTTAGAACAAATATATGATTAAGTATTCATTTGATAAAGAAAGTATGGAAAGGTAAGAGTTATGTCGGAAGTTATTTTAGATACCTTAATAGATAGTATAAAGCTGGTGCCGTTTTTGTTCCTGACCTATCTGGCTATGGAATATCTGGAGCATAAGGCCGGCGAGAAGACCACGCATATGGTGCGTAAAGCAGGTAAAATGGGACCGTTGATCGGTGGCGTGGCAGGTGTGCTGCCTCAGTGTGGGTTCTCGGCAGCAGCATCCAACTTATATGCAGGCAGAGTGATCACCCTGGGAACACTGATAGCCATTTATCTGTCCACTTCTGATGAGATGCTGCCGATCCTGATTTCGGAGAAAATGGATATCCGCTTTGTACTGGGCGTGCTGGGAGCGAAAGCAGCCATTGGTGCCATAGCCGGGTTTGTGATCGATCTGTTGGTCCGTGAGAGGAAGATACATCCTCATGACCATGTTCATGGGCATGGGGAAAATGACCATGAAGAGGAAGAGCACATTCATGAAATCTGTGAGCATGAGAACTGCCATTGTGAAGAGGATGGCATTTTTCTATCTGCGGTAAAGCATACGCTTCACATTACCTTTTTCATTATAGTCATTGGATTTGTTCTGAACACAGCACTGCATTTTGTGGGAGAAGATGTTCTGGCCGGCCTGATCCTGAACCGTCCCGTACTGGGACCTGTGCTGGCAGGATTGGTGGGACTGATCCCCAACTGTGCAGCATCTGTGACCATAACGCAATTGTATATCAGTGGTGTGATCAGCCTTGGAGCCATGATGTCCGGATTGCTGGTAGGAGCGGGAGTAGGACTGCTGGTGTTGTTCCGCGTGAACCCGGATAAAAAGGAAAATCTGAAAATCATGGGAATTTTATATGTGATTGGTGTTTTGACAGGAATTGTGATAAACTGGCTGTAGGCACAAGCAGTGTTTCGAGGTGGAAAGCACTGCGCCCTCGAGATCGCGATATAAAAGGACAGATATCTATGGAAGAACATAAATGTGAACACAATGATATTTCTTATCCCAAGGGATTAAAATGGACCAAACAGAGAAAATGCGTGTATCAGGTGCTGGAGGAAGCGACCGAGCCCCTCAGCGCCGTACAGATTTACAATCGTATTGAGAGAGATCACGAAGGCAGCGATTATGCTGTATCCACGATCTACCGGATTCTGGCAACATTTGAAGAACATGGAATGGTAGAGAAGACAACGTTCATGGGAGACGGTACCGTAGTATACGAATTGAACCGCGGGGAACATACCCATTATGCGGTCTGCCTGGAATGTCATAAGCGGATTCCGCTGCCCAGCTGCCCCTTTGCACATGTGCATTTAGAGCAGGATACCGGAGATTTCACTGTCACCGGACACAAATTAGAGCTGTACGGCTACTGCAAAAAGTGCCAGGAAGCCCGTAAAAAACAGTAATTTCACCTATTGTACAAATAAATCGAAAAAAATATTTAAATTTTTTTCAAAAAGTACTTGCATTCTTGAAAACCATGTGATAATATATGTCTTGTCGTTGCGGGAGACACAACAACGACACAGAAAATGCACCGCTAGCTCAGTTGGTAGAGCACCTGACTCTTAATCAGGGTGTCCAGGGTTCGAGCCCCTGGCGGTGCACTCGAGAGAATCGTTTTTGGAGACTTAGGAGCTCCGGGGACGGTTCTTTTTTTGTCCCCGGAAATTCACTAGACACCATGATTCCTTGTTAATGGTGTCTAGTAGCCACGTTGGAAGAATATCGGATCCAGCTGATACACCGGAGCACCCAGCAGCTTCATTTGTGCAGCCATGGCAACATAGGTTTTCGTTGCAGCATAATCATAATGCCCCAGGAACACACGTAAAAATTCCAGGTTACCGCCGCCGATCAGGTAGGAGATCGCGAACGTGTGCCGGAGCAGATGCGCATGAAGCCGATCTATACCGGTGCAGGTCTTCAGATCCTGAAAGAGCATCTTCACTGTGTTGGATGTAAGCGGACGTTCCGGATCGCGGAGCTGACGGAGCATATATCCGGAAGTAATACCGGTGCGCTGGTCATATTCCTGCAATGCGCTGATCAGAAAGTCCGGGATCAATACAAACCGGCTTTTGTTTTCCTTAGAATTGACGATGTGCAGGATGTTCCGCTCCGGATCCAGATGATGTACCTGCAGGTGACAAACTTCTTGACGGCGCAGGCCGCAATCAAGCAACAAGTGAAAGATACAATAATTGCGTAAACCCTGCAGCGTATTCAGGTCAAAGAGATCATCGATTTTTCTAACATCATCCACGAAGAGCGGCAGCTCCGCCACGGCATCATCCTTCGGCAGCTTCACACCCTTTAAATAATCCGGACTAAAGTTATTCTCATATGTCCAGTGCAGAAACGCCTTTACAGATCTGCAATAGCTCCGGATAGAAGAGTTCTTGATCTTCCTGGTGCGCAGCTCCAGGATAAAATCCATGTAGACAGATCCAGTAAGTGCATCAAAGCCGCTCACGGCAGGATCTACCCGGTAATGACTTTCCAGGAACCGGAAAAACAGATCCAGATCATCCGTATACTTAAGTATAGTATCCGTGCTGCAGTAAGTACTCCGGTTGTTTATGTATACGTCACGGAGCTGTTGGATGGTCAAGTGATTTTCCCCCTTGCAAATCTAAGTTGTTTATACTATCATAATCGTAGAGAGTGCCGTCACTTTCATCCAGCAGACGGAAGCGGTGCTTTTCAGAAGATACGAAGACTTCGGCAAGTTCATCCTCATTAAACTGCCGGAGTTTTTTCTGTTTATATCTCTGTGCTTCCATGATGTCGTTATCATTCATCCGGAGAAGTGCTTCAAAGCAGTCCTGCAGAGGACTGTCCTCATTGATCCCACGCATATAGATGCCGAGGGTCACCGCTGACCCGATCACACGCTTTTTCATGGACTCCACGGAGAGCTTCCGGTTGTAATTCCTTACCAGCTTCACCTCATCCGGTGTCATTTTCATGTCAATACAGCGTGTGCTGCGGAGAGCTTTCCAGAAACCACAGTACGGTCTCCGGTACTTCTTGGAATCCCCGGTTTTCTCTACCATCTTAAAAACCCGTTCCGTCAGATAGTCAATGATCAGCTTCCGGTTATCCAGATAGTCATAGATCCGCTTGCATTCTCCCTTGTTCCGGTGATCCTTGAACGGGATCAGATCATAGCTTTTGGAATGTCTACGCATGGTCTGATATTCCACATTTACCACGTAGTTGAGTTTTGGTGTAAGTTTATCAGCCAACCGGATCAGAGCATCCTCTTCTATGGTCAGTGTACCATCCAGGATCTGCCGGACATAATTTGTATAATACGGATCCTGCCCATGCTCCAGAAAGAACTCCAGTCTTGCAATATAGCGATAAAACCAGTTCTTTTTCTGATAGCAGCGTTCATAGACCCACTTGTCATACTTGGAGATCAATCCGTTCATTTCCCAGATCTGGAAGAACCACGGCTTGTAATTCTGTTCGATGACTTCCCGGGTCTTCTGATAGATCCTGACGAATACCTTATCGGAACGCTTCCCCAGTGCCACATAGTCGATCTCATAGTCTTCGGAGCCAACCTTGTTTGTGACATAGGTTGCATTCTTGAACCTGTCCACACGCATCTTGTAGAAGTTCTCCGGTGAGAAGAAGGTCTCCGGATCTTTCAGATAGTTGGAGTGCCAGCAGTAATCCACACGGTTCTCCTGGACAAAATCAATTTCAAGACCGAAGTATTCTGCGATATTCTTGACATACCGGTAACTGTTTTCAAAGGCATCCCGGACGCCCATGATCCAGAGCATGTAGCTGCGGATCTGCACCACGCACTCACAGGTGACAGACTCCCCACCGTCTGCCGCTTTTGGAACCACCGGAGCCAGAAAGATATCAAAGTACTCCGGATAACTCAAACAGGTCGTATAGAACCGGGAGAAGGTCACCGGCTTCAGATACAGATTCTTGCCGAGTTTAGGAAGATACAGTTCCGGCTGATCTTCGTTTCCGTTCAGATAGTTATACTGCAGCTTAAAGAACTTGCGCATTTTCTCGACCTGCGGATCCTTGGATTTCAGCCGGAAGTCATTCCGGAACTTCACGGAATAGTAAAAGGTGTCTATGTTATGTAAAAATTTGTTACGAGAATATCCGAACCACTCATGCTGATCCTCCAGCGGCATGTCATGGTATAGGATGTTATCGTTATATTGTCTTTTGTCGAGCATATTCGACCCCCTAAAACTTAATTTGTCGGACAAAAACGGCATTTTTTCGATTTTTGCCCAAAAGGCTTCTGGGGCAAATTTATTTTTTGCCACTTTTGCCAGAATACAAGCACGTTTCCCCGTGTCGGACAATGGTTTTTGAGACCACGTATTACAGGGCGTGGCGCAGGCCGTCGGCCGGCTTCGCGGGGGCCCCACAATCCCCGCTCGTCCGTCCTAGGCGCTGCGGCTACTTCTTGAACGGTTTTTCGTCTACGAGCTCAAAATGATTGTACGAATCGTACAGTCCGTAGATGTATTTGCTGGTAAAAAAGAAACTGGTCTCGATCGTTTCCTTGATCGGGTACCATTTCTCAATACACACAAATAAGTTTCCGCGGAACAAAAAGCCCACGAATGCCCCCATCAGCCCGGCATTCGCCACCTTACGATGTACGTGTTCATATTCGATCAGTCCCCGGATCTGTCTGTCCAGCATCCGGTCAAACTGCGCCATCAGGATAATATCAAAACCATAATGCCTGTGCTGCGAAAAGAAGGACAGCCAGGCACGGCGGGAAGTTGAAGCATATTCCCTGGAATTGAAAAGGAGCTGTGCTTCATCGATATAGATCCGTACTTCTCCCTCCCGGAGCCTGCGCCCCAGATGCCTGGACAGTCTCCGGGAGAACTTCAACAGCCGGTCAGGATCCAGCCGGTGATTCGGTACATAGAGATAAGTTCCCTTACCTTTTTTCACAGCTTTGGTATTAAAATAAAAGTTGCCCAGGACTACGGCATTCTCCCGCCGGAGCCGGATCGCGATCTCTTTCGCTGCATGGACACTCTTTCCGGATCCGGGAGTGCCGGAGTACAGAGATATCATAACAATCCCCCCTTCCTGCTACTGGATCAGTTTAATCCACCGGGCAATCACGGAATAGAGATAGTAAAGCCCGATCGCAACAAGCCACGCAGTACCGATTGTCAACATCTGCGACACAGGGATCACCCAGTTCAGATACCCCAGATAGGGCAGCTGCTCCAGTTCGTCTATTGCACTGGCAAACGGAGAAGTCGGAAACACACTCATCAGCATATCGAGGAACGCGTTCAGTAAAGCCTGCATATCTGCCATAATATCACCACCTTATCATTTTGCTGGTGCTCTTCATGAGCATCACTATAAACAGTCCCAATTCACCCAGCCGCCAGATCTTCATGATCGGATCCATCCACGACAGATCTATCACGATACTGGTGTCCACATCAACAAAGTCCAGCTTCACCGGGATCTCAAACTTAGGCGTCTCCGGCTCTGCTTTCAGTGCCTGGATCAGATGTATGAAGTCAAAAGGGATACAGAAGGGGAAGAGCAGCTTCAGGTCACGCTTGTAAGATTCACCTTCAAACCCGTCCCCGGTCTCTGTCCCCGGTGTTGTAGAAGGTGAAGGCTGCGGATTTACTTCTGTTTTCGGTGCGACTTTGGTCATTGTATCAGTCATAGTGTCCGTGTATGTCTTCGTAGCTGCAGCCGTATCCGTTCCGGTCTCCGGTTGTACCTTAGTTGCAGCATCGGCCAACGCCTGGTTTACGTTCCTAAGCCGCCCCGGAGCAAACTCATAGCCGGTGAGGGGCTGCATGACGGTAGGAACGGACTTGGTAAGTTCCGGGAAGTCATAGATATCGGGAGCATGCAAAAGCATAGAAGTATCCCCTTTACAATATGCATCGAAACCGAAATGAGCAAAAATAGGAATATTGGAAACAATAGTATAATTTCCAAAACGGTAACCTGTATCAGGAACAGGATAAGAAATCCAGTTAAAAGTGAAAGCATTACCAAGATCGTCTTGTAAATAAGAATAACTTGGAAATACTGTTCGACCAGAGGAAATATAATAAATACCGGGCTTCAAAATATAAGAACCTGAAGCGGTAGTACCATAAGATGCTAGGAAATAAAAACAATCTTCATTAGTAGCATTATACGAATATTTTTCTTCAGAAAGAGTTGAAGAATTATTATAAAAATAAGAGGCATATATATTAATTTTCCCGGCATTGCTTTCCGTAGGATAACCAGTAAACATACCATCCGGAATATATACATCAGGATCCACCCCTTCCACCTTCCCATCAAACAGATCCTTCACAAAAGCTCCGGCCAGTGCTACCAGGGAAGCGCCTACAGTTACGAGAGCGATATTCTTGAATGGTTTTTTCTCCGGATCCGGGGACGGGCTGGGAGTAGGATCACCGGAATCGTCCTTGAAACCGATCTCCCGGAGCTCTTCCCACTTTGCGTCAAACATGGCTTTCATGTTCTTCACATATTCATCATCATCGTTGACCGTTGGCTCTTCATCCGTATCGTTGTAGATATCCGGATCGAGAGTAATCGTCCCGTTCAAAAGAAGTGTAAAGAACTTATCCTGGGAAAGCTTATAAGTCTGTCCCTCTGCCGTTGTATATTCCACAAGACCCTTGGAAAATGACGAACCACTAACAGACTTGAAAGTACGACCATCCGTTGTCTTTATTTCAAAATCTACATCTTTCTCACCGGAAACACTATAATAACCGATCACGCCATCTCTCAAAGTCTCCATAGCTTCCTTACTGTCCAATCCGTTATTCGCACCGCCTACATGCATAGCAGTTTCCGTGAGCTGGTACAGGAACATATAAAATTCTGCAGCCAGCTCCGGAGACATTGCCACCGTTGCGGATGCAGCCTTGACCTTTAAGGTATTTCCATTCAACACACTGCAGGCTACCAGAAGAAAAGCCAGCACCAGTGCAGATATTCTTTTACTCATAAGATTCCCCCCTTATACAACAAGTTGCTCTAACCACGCATGAAAACCTTCCTTCTGAATCCTTGGAGGTTCACAAACTGCATTCATGCTGTCAGCCGGATTCTTGAAATTACGACTGCAGCAGAGCAGATCTTCCTGGTCGTAATACATACATCCGGATGCACTGCAAAAATCTTTGTCAAAATAAGTCACCATTTTCCACCTTTACCTTTCTGTTACTAGCTACTTCCGCAATCATGGGCTCATAGACATCGAATTACGATCTGAAATACACAGATCAGAATTCGAAGCCTATAAGCTCATAATTGCTGCTTACTTAAAGCTTCCAAGCTCCGCGATGCCATGATTATCAGCGTACGGTTCTAAGGGCGTGTATGCTCCTACCCCCAGACATTCCCTGGAAAGTGACGGACTTTTCTGTGCACCCCTATGGGGTAGAAAAGCCCTGATCGTGAGGGGATAACCGCATACGGAACCGTAAATTTGTCCTACAATTTTGCCCGGCAGCATCTCACCTTCAGCAATTTTGTCCGACAGCACCAAAAAAGGGCGGGAAGCTTCAGCTCCTCACCCTTCCCGGTTGATCACTATTCAGTTTTTAACCTTTGCCCAGAGACTTCAGCCATTTCAAGCCGAATCTGACAGCTACAGTTGCGCCATAAATCACTGCAGCTGCAGCTACTACGATCGCCAGAACTTTGAGCAGATCAGCCTGCACGCTGGTCACAGCATCGGTCATAACCTTGGAAATGTCAAAAGCAGTACTAGCTGCTCCATCAGAAGTAGCCACTACAAAAGGAACATAAAACATAGGCATATCAACGCCCTCCTTCCATGATTGAGAATACGGTATAAACCACGTACCCTGTTAATATAGCTATGCATTCACAGACGGCGCCCAAGATCATGAACTGTGATGCAATAGACACGTAAGTAAAAATATCCATCATTTCCTCCCTGTAAAGAATCCATGTATGAACAGCATCCCGGCAAGGATACCCAGCAGGATGGACAATAACAGCGTTTGCTCCTGGTTCTTTACGATCTGATCCTGCAGATACCCGGACTGTTCCGTCAGGATATCGTTCTGCTTTGACAGATATTCATTCGACTGCGACAGATCGCTGCTGATCTGCTGCAGCAGTTCCGAGTAATCCGGTGCATCTGCGGAGAAGACAACAGTGTAGGGACTGTTGCCTTCCGGAGAATCTACCGCAGCACCTTCACCGGTATCGCTGCCGGTTATCACTTCCGCATTGCCACCGGATACGGTGACAGGAAGGTAGACCGTGTCAGCTTCTGTATTAAGTAAAGGGGAATCCTCCCCGGGGGAGGCAGTTACAACCTCGTCCATTATTTAGCAGCCTTTCCGGACTCCCTGGCTTCCGGAGCAGTCTCCGACTGGATCATGCCCTGGACTATAAAGCCGGGAATCACTTTCGGCTTGATCTCCAGATGGGAGATAAAAGCAACATCACGCAGGCGGTTGACGGGTTTACCATCAGACCCTACAGTCATTTCAAAAGTACCTTCATAAAGCCCGGGAGCCACTACGATCTTGTTACGCAGCACAGAGTCCACAGAGCACTTTGCACGCTGTACACCTACCGGCTGGGTAGGATCAAACTGTGCTTCAGATGCAAGAACTTCACCGTCTTCACCCCAGAACATGTAATGCACAGAGCATCCGGCAAGCTTGTTGCCTGCTTCGTCCTTCATGTCGTACTGGTTAGCGAATAAGATCACGATTTTTGCTTTGTTTGTTAAGGTTACATTAGCCATTTTGATTTTCCTCCATTTTCAGAAAAGGGTTAGTGTTGATAAGGTATTGTTTTCTATCGTTTTCATAGCGGTATCGCTGCCGGTACCAGCTCATGACTTTGTTGTAATCACCGCCGGTCTGTTTGCAGAGGATCTTGACGGTGATCGGTGTATAATTGTGACGTTCCCGGAGCCAGTCCAGAAAAGACTGCGTATCCTCATTCCAAAAGGTTCCAGTGAGACACTCAGGAATTGCAGATAAATTTGTTTGTTTCATTCGGGAAATCCTCTCTATGCCGGGTCTATGGCTGTCCGGGTGTCCCTCCGGGGGGCGGGTCTCGCCCCGCTGGCGACCAGGGACCAGTCCCTGGACCCATTATCACTGCGTGACAGGCGCAGGGAAACAGTAGCAAGGGCAGCTCCTGTTCCCCTGGCGGGGAAGTGTCTGGGGGACTTAGGTCTGTCAAGCGGCTTTCGCGGCATATCCTCACCGCAAGTGCAGCGGTTCCGGTATTCCACGATCCACTTGACAGACAACCGCCGGGGTTACGTGAAAGGCAGGTTGTTAAGGTCGTCCATGGCGCGATGCAGGTGATCCAGCGCCCGGGCAACGGTGTAGATCTGCCGGTTCTGTTCGTCAATTTTCTTCTGGCTGGCCTTGATCCAGTTTTCGTAATATGCCATGCGTTCCGCCCGGGTTTCTTCCCCGGAGCGATAGTCCTCAAGGATCCGGCAGAGCTTATCCGTCCAGGTCGTGCCCTTCTGCTGATCAACGTAAGCATCCAGATCAGCCGGGAGCCGGATCGACTTCTTGATCAGATCATCCGGCACTGCTGTCACCTCCCGGTTCCTGCTGGACAGATGCATTACTAAGCAGAACATCAATATAATCGAGAGCCTCTTCTGCACTATGCAACAGCGGAGTTTTTAAAGTAACATCATCACTATAAACATTATCCTTACTGGCATGAATATCATAACCAATGCAAACTTCACCACAGCAGGTGTATCTGGAGCATCTGACATGCAATGACCATGGAAAAACAGATACACGATCACCAAAAATATCAGTTAAAACAACAGAATGCGACATCAAACTACCTCACTTTCTTTCTCCGGATCGGCTCCTCACTGGGTCTACCATCACCGGTCTTTTCTTCTCAACGCGTTTGTGCTACAATTTAGAGTATATATACTTTAGTAGGCTAAAATCTGTCCTACAAATTTAGTATAATAGCCAAACGGCTAAAAGTCAACACAAAATTAGCTATTCGGCTAATATATTATTGAGGGAGTTTTTATGGACATAGTAGAAAGAATAAAAGAAAAAAGTAGGCAAAAAGGCACAAATATAGCTACACTAGAAAAAGAACTTGGAATAGGTAATGGCGTAATAAGACGTTGGAATGATAGAAAACCTGGAGCAGAACAAGTTTACAAAATAGCCGTTTGCCTAAACACAACAGTAGAATGGCTGTTGACCGGTAAAGAATCCGGAAACCTGACACCGGAGGAGCAGCTCCTGGTTGATCACTACCGTCAAGCAGACGACCGGGGCAGGCGCAATATTATGAAAACAGCAGAGAACGAAAGCGCGGAGCTAGAGTCATCAACTTCAAAGCTTGGATAGATAACCACAGATAAGAGGGGAAAATGAATATCATATTACTAGGCATCATAATAGTCGAATCAGCAGTACTATTATTGCTGGCAGTCAGAGGGGAGCTAACATTACAGAAACAGGAACAGACAAAAAAGCCGGTAGCAAAAATACAGCCATCGGAAAAGAAAGAAAAGCCATCGACACCATACGACAGAGTATTAGAATTTTGTGATCAGGAGCTATTACCAGTATGTGAGTTTGAAAAAATAAACTTAATCCCTATAGGCACAATAGAAAAATGGAAGACCCAGCAGCCAGATCTTAAGTACCTGACAAAAGCAGCCTTGTACATGAAAGTCTCCCCATTCTGGCTAGAAACAGGCAAACCAATAAACAATATCACCATAAGAGAAGAATTTATCATATACATCCTGCGCCATATGGATGAAGAACACTATAGAAAAATCGTGAATAGTTCTATACATGAAGCATTTACAATATTTGAAATTGATGAATGATTGTCCTACAATTTTACCTGCAGGTGTATGCTGCAGCATGATTTTGTCCGACAAATTTCTCTTTACAATTCCGGGAACCCGTGTTATATTGACCTTAGGCAAAATTGAGGAATTCGACATGCATGTCGAACGACAAAAACCCCGGGGTGCATCCCGGGGTCTTTTGTTACTTGGCTGATCGTGCTATTCGTCCTCTCCATCCAGCCATTTGCTTATGTAGTTGGCGGCTACACTTGCCATGACGGAGATAATAAAATTGAGAAATTCATGCATGTCGAACACCCCCTTCCTGCCGGGGTAACACGACAGAGCTATTATAACACACGGTTCTAATCGCGTAAACCGCCAAAAAGGAGCAAAAAACACACTAAAAAAAGGCTCTGGAAGCCTTTTCTCTTAATCAGGGTGTCCAGGGTTCGAGCCCCTGGCGGTGCACTCGAGAGAATCGTTTTTGGAGACATAGGAGCTCCGGGGACGGTTCTTTTTTTGCATAGATATGCTGTGAGGAGATTTTATATGACTGCGATATTTGATACGCATGCGCATTATGATGATGATGCATTCAACGAAGACAGAGAACAGCTTCTGGCGGCGCTGCCGGGGCAGGGCATTGCCCAGGTGGTGGATGTGGGTGCGAGCCTGACATCCTGCCGGAAAGTGTTAGAATTGATGGTGCAGTACGATTACATATATGGAGCTATCGGCGTACATCCCAGCGAGACGGGGGACCTGACTGAGGAATCTTATTCCTGGCTGAAGGAACAGTGCCAAAAGGAGAAATGTCTGGCGGTGGGAGAGATCGGACTGGATTATTACTGGCCGGAGCCGGACCACGAGACACAGAAAAAGTGGTTCCTGAGGCAGCTGGAACTGGCGCGTGAGATCAAAAAGCCTGTTATCATTCACTCCCGGGATGCGGCGAAGGATACCGTGGATCTCATGACGGAGGCGCACGCAGAGGAGATCGGCGGCGTAATTCACTGCTATTCCTATACGAAGGAGACGGCGAAGGTTTTCCTGGATATGGGATTCTACTTTGGAATCGGCGGCGTGCTGACTTTTAAAAATGCAAAGAAGCTGAAGGAAGCGGTAGAATATATCCCTATGGACCGCATCGTGTTGGAGACGGACTGCCCATATCTGGCGCCGGAACCGAACCGCGGCAAACGCAATAGCTCCCTGAACATTCCCTATGTGATCGCTGCCATGGCGCAGATCAAGGGGATCACAGAGGAAGAAGTGCGCAAGGCGGCATGGGACAATTCCCTGAAATTGTATCGAATGGATAAATAACCGGGTAAAAAGAAATGGAAGCAAGCAAAACAAAACTATTTTCAAAAGATGATCTGAAAAAACTGATCATTCCTTTATTGTTTGAACAGGCACTGGCAATCACTGTGGGCATGGCAGATACCGTCATGATCTCTTCGGCGGGCGAGGCGGCGGTCTCCGGCGTATCCCTGATCGACATGTTCAATAATCTGATCATCAGTGTGCTGGCGGCACTGGCTACCGGCGGTGCCGTGGTGACCTCCCAGTTTCTCGGAGCCGGGAAAAAAGAGGACGCCTGCAAATCTGCAAAACAGCTGATCGTGTCATCGGTATGCATTACGATCGGTATATCGATTTTGGTCATGATGTTCTGTAACGGCATCATTTCCCTGTTTTTCGGTAAAATTGAAGCGGACGTATTTCACAATGCTGTGATCTATATGATGATCTCTGCGCTGTCCTTCCCGTTCCTTGCCCTGTACAATTCCTGTGCGGCGCTGTTCCGCTCCATGGGAAATTCCCAGATCACGCTGAAGGTCTCCGTGGTGGAAAATATCATTAACATCGGCGGTAATGCTTTGGGTGTTTATGTACTGGGACTGGGCGTGGCAGGTGTGGCGATTCCTTCCCTGATCTCCCGTGCAGTGGCAGGATTCATCCTATATCGTTTGCTGAAAAACCCGTCCAACGAAGTGCATTTATTAAAAGAAAGTTTCCACATCGACTGGCCGGTGATCCATAAGATTTTTTACATAGGTATCCCCAGCGGGATTGAAAATGGTATTTTCCAGCTGGGACGTGTCATTGTGGTAAGCATTATCGCGGGTTTCGGAACTGTGCAGATTGCTGCCAACGGTGTGGCGAACAGCTTGGACAGCATGGGTTGTATTGTGGGACAGGCTATGAATCTGGCAATGATCACGGTAATCGGCCGTTGCGTCGGCGCCGGAGATTCCGGTCAGGTGCGGTATTATACAAAAAAATTATTGAAGATTACCTACTTGTGTACTTTTATGGTAAACAGTGTCATCCTGCTGTGTCTGTCGTGGATCCTGAAATGCTATGGATTAAGCCCGGAGACCACGCAGTTATCCTATATTCTGGTCATGATCCACAACGGTATGGCGATGTTTTTGTGGCCGGCGTCTTTTGTTCTGCCGAATATGCTTCGTGCCTGCAATGACGTACGGTTTACCATGGAGAAAAGTTTGTTCAGGCTGTCATTGGAACAGGAGAGGTAACCGGTACGTTTCATATCAGAATGAACTGCAATTGCAGTAAAAGCATCCAGTGTTACTTTGTCGATCCCACCGGGAAATGCATTTGGTATGAGCGGAGCGTTCCAAAAGAGGATGTTTGAGCTCTTTTCCCAGGAAGACGGCGAAAAAGGAGTCAGTGCCTTACTCAACGCTGCTCCCGGAACTGACCGGGAGAAAATGAACAGAAAAAAAGCGCCCCTGCTGACAGGTAAAATCAGCAGGGGTTTTGTAGTTTCAGGCTTTTTTCAGTGCCTGGATTCCGAGAATCATCAGAATCGGGAAAATGATGGCTGCCAGTCCCATACGGAGGTTATCGCCGAGGGCGCTGGAAACCATACCGGCAAGGGTCGGACCGCCGGAGCAGCCGAGGTCTCCGGCCAGAGCCAGGAGGGCAAACATGGCGGTTCCGCCGTTTCGCACGGAAGCGGAAGCTTTGCTGAAGGTTCCGGGCCACATGATGCCGACGGAGAGACCGCAGATGGCGCAGCCCGCCAGGCCCAGAGCCGGAATCGGGAGAAAGGCGATGCAGAGATAGGAGAGAATACAGAGGAGAGCGCTGTATTTCATGAATTTATCCAGATCGATACGGTCGCCGTATTTTCCATAAAAAGCTCTGGAGATTCCCATGAGAAGGGCGAAGGACATGGGACCGGCCAGGTCGCCGACGGTCTTGCTGACACCAAGGCCCCTTTCAGCGAAGGTGGAGGCCCACTGGCTCACGGCCTGTTCGCTGGCTCCGGCGCTCAGCATCATCAGGAAGAGGATCCAGAAAATTTTCATGGAGAAAAGCTGCTTCATGGTAAGTCCGGTTTCACCTTCTTCGATGATGGGAGCGATGGGCGTCCGGGCGAAAACCAGGGTGTTGAGGATCGGAACGATGGCCCAGATCAGAGCCAGCAGTTTCCAGTTGGAGATTCCGTCCAGTTTGAAGAAAATGGTGGAGATCAGCACCACGCCCATATGGCCCCAGCAGTAAAAGGAATGGAGAAGGCTCATGGCCTGTTCCTTGTTGTCTGTGGGACAGGACTCCATGATAGGACTGATGAGCACCTCGATGAGGCCTCCGCCCACGGCATAGATCATGACGGAGATCAGAATACCGATGAAAGAATCACTCAGAAGATCCGGCAGGATCGTGAGAAGGATCAGCCCGGCAGCAGCGCAGATATGGGCTGCCAGAATGGAGACCCGGTAG
>ENA-UPTB01000630-UPTB01000630.1-human-gut-metagenome-genome-assembly--contig:-NODE-630-length-36383-cov-8.103344_pt1 | contig 36383 bp, 19 predicted proteins | sample MGYA00250046_ERZ773369 | MGnify/ENA primary metagenome ERZ773369 (study PRJEB29103, sample SAMN06111938) | human gut metagenome | biome: human gut; feature: ankylosing spondylitis patient; material... | reverse complement strand
CTGAGGTAATGAAGAAAGACCGGCAACTTGTCGAAGCCGCCGGCCTTGATATTACGCCCGAACAAGGGATTTTATAGTTTAACTATCCTGAAAAGTATGTGCAACAATCGGAAGAAGAGGCAAAGCCAATTACGGTAAGGGAGGCTGTTGAGGCATTTATTGCGGATGCACCGAATCGCATTCAGGAGAATGGTGTGCATCAAGGACAGCCTGTCAGCCATAGAACGATTCTGCAATACAATCAAATGCGTCGTTTTGTGTTTGAGTATTTGGATACACTTTCTCCCAATGATATGCCTGTCAAGGAACTCGACAAAAAGTTCTATGATGGGTATGTGGCTTTTCTTAACGGAAAGGGGTTTAAGTTGAACACTGTTGGGAAGCATATTAAAAACCTGAAAGCCGTAATAAATTGGTTACCATTGTCAGAGCGAATCGAGTGCGAGTTTGTAGCGCCAAGGAAGTGTAAGAAGTTGGCAGAAGAGGTTGACAATGTGTTTCTTTCAACAGAAGAACTGCACGCTATTGAGACGGTTGAGTTGAAGCAAGATTATCTTGATAGGGTGCGCGACCAGTTTCTGTTGCTTGCATGGACCGGGTGTCGTTATAGCGACCTGGATAAGCTCGATGACCCACAATGCATCTCTCGTGGATATTTCGAATTGGAGCAGTATAAAACAGGCACAAAGGTGTGTATTCCTATTTTCGACCAAGTGAAGCGAATCTTCGAGAAGTATGATGGCGAATTGCCATCGGTTATCTCAAATCAAAAGTTCAACGGCTTTTTGAAGGAGGTTTGCCGTCTTGCCGGAATAACCGAGGAGACGTCAATCACTCACACGATAGCCGGCAAACGCACCAAAGAATACTTCCCGAAATATGAATTGGTGAGTGCCCACACTGCCCGTCGCTCTTTCGCCACGAATATGTTTGAAAGCGGCGTGCCTGCACTTGTGATAATGCAAATCACCGGGCATAAGACCGAGAAAGCATTTCTTTCATACATCAAAACCGACCCTGAGAAATATGCTGCGATGCTAATCGAGCAGTGGAACAGGTCGCAGCAAGAGAAAATGAAATAAGCTTTATTATATAAAGTCAAAAATCTGATTAGTATGCAAATTAGGCTATGCCATAATTAGAATGACACAGCCTAATGCTAACATAGAAAATGCTTATTTTGTTTTCTTTTCACGTTGCGACAATGCACTTCCGGCAATACTCTTAGTCCTATCACTAGAGCGACCATCCCTAAGAGCCTTCGATGCTTGAGTAGCAACTTTCTTCGAAGTAACTTTTTTCGCCATATTACCTCCTTTCTGATTTTATGAAACCTATCTCAAGGTTTCGTGATATTATAGAGCCAATCACCATATTATGGGATTGGTGCTGTTGACAGGAACAAATGGGCCAAAAGCCCTGAATGTACCAGAGCACATATTGTCAGCTTGGCATAATGGCACAATGTACCATGAATTGCCATAGCCCTCAATCTGAACATGTGCTCCGACAATATTTGCAGTTGAGGTACACCCGACTCTATTGCAGGTATTTACTTTGCAACCAGTTTTCTGTTCCCAGAAATCTTTCCAACTGGAGTAGCCGGATGGAAGAACGGCATTTGCCCCAGTTCCGTTGATGCTCTTCACTGTCTCAATTGACATATTATTAATCGCCCCATTTAGCTTGCGGCCTTGCTGCAGCCCGTCATTTGTTGTTAAAGTCGAGATGACGGCTCTCATTTAGATGTATAGCAAATACTATGCTAAACCACTATTCTATCCACTTGTTTGGATAAAAACGTACCAGATTCACAAATAGAACTACCATAAATGGCAGATTTATTTTGCACTATAGATTTTTTGTCGTAACTTTGTGGCATAAAATCAAGGTGGCAATATGATACAAGAACTCAAAATAAAAAATTTCCTTTCGTTCAAAGAAGAAGCAGTGCTTAACTTTGAGGCGACGAAAGATACTATGTTCGAGGATTATCAAGTGGTGGAGGTCGCAGAAGGCATTAGATTGCTGAGGATAGCTCTTATATATGGGGCAAATGCTTCAGGTAAGTCCAATATCCTTCAATCACTTACCTTTCTACGAGCTTTTTGGCTCGCCGATCCTCAATCAATGAAAGAGCCGACTGGTGTAATGCCCTTTCTTTTGGATCAGCAAACGCCTAATGAACCTTCGCATTTTGAGTTGCGATTCTTTGCAGAGGGCATTCGTTATTGGTATGTGCTGTCGTTGGATAGCAAGGCGGTGCATATTGAGAAACTGTATTACTACAAGCCCAAATCAGTGCAGCCAACAATGCTATTTTCAAGAACGCTTGAAAATGGTCAGTCTGTCATAAAAATAAACCCGGCGGCAAATAAAGTCGGTGCTACAGGATTGGAAGAACTCACCCTGAAGTGTCTCCCGAATATGTCGTTCTTTGCAGCGAGAAACAAAGTTAATATGTCGTTGGCGTGGATAGATGTCGCAATGAATTGGATGGAAGGGAAAATACTTCCCTACATCGGACCGCATACCGACATGTTTGAATACGCAGGACGACGTATTGCAAACAACACACTTTTGCGTGATTACTTGTTGGACTTCGTTCATCATGCGGATTTCAATATATCAGATATCCGTTCAAATAAAACGGAGGAGGCTTTGCCCCCTCAAGCCGTTCGGATGTTTCTTGAAGATTCGTCCCTGCCCGAATTATTGCGTGAACACATAAAGGAGACCGGTTCATTGCCATCCCTTAGGACAGAGTTTCAGCTCAAAGTCAAGAATATTCGCGGCGAAGAAAGCTACTATTTGCCGCAGTCGTTGCAATCAGAGGGAACAAAGCGAACTCTCGGAATCGAGGCTGCCGTATATGACGCCGAGAAAGAGAATGCCGTGTTGAGCATTGATGAGTTGGAAGCTTCGTTACACCCCGATTTGGTGGAATATGTGATAGAGCAATTCCTCAAAAGCAAAAACGAGAGTCAGCTTTTAGTAACAACGCATTATGACCCGCTATTGAACACCATTAACGACCTGATTCGCAAGGATTGCGTATGGTTTACCGAAAAGGACGAAACCGGAAACACCTCGCTCTATTCGCTTACGGATTTCAATGGGCTGAACAAGATTTCCTCTTTTCAGCGGTCATATCGCAATGGCGTATTCGGCGCACTTCCAAAAATCAATTGAGGTATGGCACGAAAAGTCAAGACTAGACAGCAGAATGCACCGATACCTACAATAATCGGTGCCGGAATTACCGAACAATGGTATTTTACTCATCTTCAAAGAATCTTAGGATATAGAGTTAAGGTGCGTCCACGCTTTTTCGGTCAGGAAGATATATTTCAACTGACTAAAAAAGTAGAATCCGTGATTCAAGACGGCGGAGTAGCCATTGCTGTTTTTGATGCAGATGTCGCATCATGGGATGAAAAAGAACGCATAAAACTTGACGCTTTCCGCAAGAAATATGGTAAGAACGAAAATGTCATAATTTGTGATAGTCTTCCCTCTATTGAATATTGGTTTTTGCTTCATTTCGCCGACATCCACCGATTATTTCCAACGTCGCAATCGGTGTGCAAAGAATTAGAAAAATTCCTTGACGGATACGACAAGTGCGAAGAATACCTCAGTCGCGAGAAGTGGGTGCATCAACTCTGCGAATCGGGGAGCATGACTACCGCCATAGAACGTGCAAAAGTGCGTAACGATAATCAGTCGTACACAAATCTGCCATTGGCATTTGCTAAAATAACAAAGTAATAATCGGAGTGCATCATAAGTATGCTCAATCCGCCCATTTGATTGTTTCAAGCACACTCTTTCTATGGCTTTCGTAAACATCACGGTAAGGTATTGGGTATCCCTTGTATATCTCGATTAATGAGAGGAGTATTGACAAAGCGTCTGCTTTGCCGTTGGTTGCCATCAATGCCGGGTCGTATCGCCATACGGAAACTGAATATTCCCTCGGGGTGGCATAGACCTTTATGCCCAGTTCTCTTGCTTTCTGCGATGTCATGCCATAATCCCAATACTCATTTGAATCCGTATCGTTTCTGTCTATCAAGGATTCGCAGACGTTCGTCAGCCCCAACTTCGTCACATCATAATCGGTATAGCCTGATGAAATCACCGGGCTTTGCAACATTTTATCAACTTGGTTGTAGAGTTCGGCACCACGCTTGTAAAATTGCAGGACCTTATTGTGTCCTACGCTTTCCACCCTTGCTATTCCTAAATTACACAACTCAATCACTGCAAGTGTCACCGTCTTTGCCGAGTAGCCTATCAGCTCGGCAATCTCCTTGAATGGTATTCCTGCCAACGACTTCTTCTGAAGATGATACAGCAAAAGCACTTGGGCCGATATGGTCAAGGTTTTTGCCATGCTTTTCTTTGTAATGTTATTCTCCGTAAAAGAAATAAGCAATTCAGGAAAGTAGAATTGATGTCCCGGCACAACGAAGTTTACTTTCCTACTGACAAGCAGTCGGCGAAATACAGCATCCATAACAGGCAACTCTATAAGCAGAACGAATTGGAAGTATTCCTTCATCGCGTGAAAGTCTTTAGCGATGTTGGTGCCGTTGATTTTATCTCCATTTATCCGTTGAGCGACTATAACACGTATGTCTGAAATGGAAATCTCGTAGAACTTATAGTTCTTGGCAAAGGTAGAATTTTGGGCTTGAATAAGATTGTCTGATGTCTTCTTTGGGAAAGATATTTTCAAGCCAAGTTCGGAGGTAAGGTATGAGTGTAGACTTTTCATACTTACATAACGTGAAACTCAGTATTATTGTTATACCATGAATTACTTTTACCATATACTAATTATCAACTGATTACAAACAATTACCTTCAAACTATATATGTGTCTTTTAGAAACGACATCTCGTGAGATAATTTTGCAGTGCATCCGATGGTGATGGACTGGCATTGCTCAATGACCGAGAGCCGGAGCTTTTGGATGCCACTGCCCGAAGCGACGCGAGAGCACCGTTATTGCGTGAGGGCAAATTTTATATGAGTACACAAAACTCAATTATCAACATTGCTGAATTGGCGGCTGCGATGCCTAACGCCATTCTCCAAATCTCCGCAGGCGACCTCTGCGACTTCGCAAACCGCCTTATCGAATCCGCTACCGACGTGGCTCGGTTGCAGATAGAGCGTGCCAACCTCTCAAAGGAACTGCTCACCATTGAGGAAGTGGCGGATATGCTGAAAGTGTCGAAGATGACGCTCTACCGTTGGAACCTGAACGACACACTTCCCAAGATTGAAATCGGGGGCAAACGCCGCTATCGCCGTGCCGATGTTGAAGCCATTATCGAACAACGAAAAGAGAAGAAGCAATGGACGAGAAAATAACAATTAAGCCCAAAGGGTCGTTGTCGCTCAACAAGCAGTGGCCCGAACTTCCCATCGACGGACTTCCGGCTTCGATACAGAACTACATCAATGCAGTGTGCAACATCTACCATTGCCCACGGGAGTTTGTGACTACAGCCGTGCTTGCTACCGCATCTACCGCTATCGGCAAGAAGGTGGTAGTAAACGAAGGTATCTACAAGAATCCGTTAGTGCTGTGGTTTGTGTCGGTGGCGCGGAGCGGCAGCAACAAGTCGTACCCAATGAAACTCGTCACGCAACCGCTTCGCCGCATTGATGAAGAACTCTATGCCGAATATAAGCGCAAGTATGACGAATGGAAAGCAATCCCTGCCAAAGACCGTGCTGACGAGCCTAAATGCCCGGCAATCGTCCTCGACGACTGCACCGATGAACGTCGCAGCGAGATACTTTTTATGAACAACGATACCAACGAGCCGCAAATTCAACAGGTTGCCAAACGAGGCAACAAACGTGGTGCCATAGGTATCTACCCAGAGCTGAAAGGCATGTTCGACTCAAAGAACCAGTACCAGAATGGCGGTACATCTGCCATATCCAAGTTGCTGCGGCTTTTCGACTGCGAGGATATTAAGGTTGACCGTAAGAACGGCTTCACGATGCTAATCAAAGACCCGTTCTTCAATATCATCGGTGACTTGCAGACCGGCATGCTCCGCTCCACCTTCGGCAGCGAGCTCTTCATGACCAATGGCTTGAACCAACGGTTTTTGTTTAGCGTTGCCGAAGATATCGAATATCCGCATCGAAGTCACGAAACGTTGCCTTACGGCATCGCTTGCGAATGGGCGCAGACCGTGCGGATGCTCTATGAGGGCATCTATCACAGTCCCGACGGCAACCACTACACACTTGTTCGCAGCACGGATGGCGAGGTATCGCTCGGAAAGGAGGCAGATGCCCTATATGACGACTACCACAACTATCTGCAAGACAAAAAGGCTATGGCTGACTGCGACTATGTGGCGTCAATCTACAGCAAATTGCAGATACAGGTGCTCCGCTATGCCGGAATAGTCCACGTGCTCGACCTGGCTGAGCAACGCGGCATGCGTTGCGACTACAACATCATGCGGAAAGAGCCGATGGAGTATGCCATTCGCTGTATGGAATACTTCGAGCAGATGGCACTGCTGGTGTATTCACGGATTGCCGAACAGCCGCCGGTTGTAAAGCCCGAGCAGATGAGCAAGACCGAACTTCTTTCTGCGTTTTTGAGACTTTATCCCGATGTGCCGCAAGGGCAACTCGCCAAACTGATTGGTGTATCACCGGCTTATATCTCGAAGATAAAAAGTGGAAAAGCAGGTTAAGGTTAATTTGCATGTAACTCACTTAAATTCAAAGCAATAAGTATTGACAAGGTGTTAACCATGTATTAACCCAATGAATACTCTGCAAGGTTAACGACAGGTTAATACCAAGTTAATGCCCAAACAATTGAGAATCAACAGGAAAGATATAGAATTAACCTTAACCTCATTTTCGAACAAATGAAATCGTTTCAAGAAATAGAAATAACAGTTTATCGTGGCGTGAAAGACCGCATCGGACATCTATCAACGCTTCATGATTTCCTGACAAATGTCAATGTGTCGGCAATCGCTGAACTGCGTTCATGCACGGATGCCGAGCGAAAACGGCAGATAAAGATGTCGCTGCCGCAAGCCTCGATTAGCGGTGTCTTTTCACCCACACGTTCTGCCGATAACCTTGTGCGGCATAGCGGACTAATCTGCGTTGACATCGACCATAAGGACAATGAGCATATAGAAAACTTTGATATGCTCATCGAAGATGTGCTGAGCCGGATAGAGGAAGTGGCATACGCTGCACATTCCGTCAGCGGCAAAGGCTACTTCGTAATCATTCCGCTGCGCTATCCGCAGTTGCACAAGGCACAGTTTGAGCAGTTGGTGCGAGTGTTTGCCGATATGGGCATCTACATCGACCGCGCTTGTGGTGACGTGTGCCGACTGCGGTGCCAAAGTTTTGACGAGCATCCCTACATAAACCTTGATGCAAAGCCATTCAGCGGCATCTATCGTGAGCCGAAAAAGACTCGTGCGTGGCATCAATGCTGTTATGTTGAAAGTGATGTCGAAGAGAAGGTGGCACGACTTTGCCGAGAGGTAGCGATGAGGCATATAGACCTCACTGCCAATTATGAAGATTGGGTGAAAATCGGCGCCGCCTTGTCATCGCTTGGCGAGAGCGGAAGGCAATGGTTTCACCTGTGCAGTTCGCAAAATAGCGGATACAATCCCGCTGAGTGCGACCGCAAATTCAACAACCTGCTTCGCTCCACCCGTCAAATCGGCATCGGCACATTCTTCTACTACTGCCGCCAATATGGTATCGAATAGCCTAAAAATAGCACTATCAAAATATCTCGTAAAAATGAGCGATACTTGCAGAAGTCCACCGAATCGAATAACACAGCCCCGAGAAGTGATAACAAAAGATAGCATCGCCAAAGCAGCACAATCTCGACGATGTTATAAACTTCAAGTCGGCATTACGGAATTTTCACACCAGTTAAGGGTTGAAAATGATAACCGGCTATGTAATAGCCAATTAAGGGGTACAGGGGAAGTATTCCACCTGCTACCGTCTGTAAAGACCCCCCACCGCCCTCAATCGTTTTTCCGCCCTCGCCCTTGTCCTCCGAGCGGAATATGCGAGCGATGCGCGGTAAAATCGTTGTCGTGAGAGCCAAAATCGGCTTGCCGATATTGGTCTCCACGGCAACACCTATCTCTTGCCAAAGGCAAGGATTAACACAGCGTGAATAATCAGCAGAGCCACAAGGCGAATAATGCGAGTGCACCGCACTGTGGGAAGAAGGCGATGATAGTAACTATCCTGCTCGGAGTGGAGAACGGAGCGAGAAGGCTCTGCCTAAAAGCACTTTGTACAAGGGAGGTATCGGACAACAGCGCCAGCCGTTGAAAGAGTGTGTGGCAAAGCGTGAGCGGTGTGCAGAATCGGAGACGGAGCAGATACCGTATGAGCGTAGGGAGTGCGGTATCGCGGAGGCGTAGAGGCTTCACATTGCTATACTCTCTTGTTCCGATGCACCGACCGGGCAGCTTGCCACTGTTCTAAGTGCTATGGCAAAAGACTTCTGTGGAGGGCGTAACGGAGAACGTGGAGAGATAGCATCATCGACTTCGGGTGGGAGGGTCAAAGATGAGCACTCGCCGATGCAAAAGACACGAAAAGCGGCAACACCTTAAAAATCAAGTGCAGTGGTACGTCAGACGAGAGAGCAAACATCTTTCCGTGCCTACAACGTCAGAAGCCGAGTGCAGTAGCCAATGTTCGGTGAGCGACACAATGCCTTACTCTTACTAAGCAAGCCTTCTGCAAAGACGATTCAGTGGAGCGGAAGCCAACGATTTTGGCTCACTCCACCGCAAAAGAAAAGCCCCGGAGGTATCTCCGAGGCAATGCGTTAGGGATAGAAGCCTTTCGGTCGAGACATCAGGCTCGATACACGATAGCCCGACGGCGGTGCCGGAACGCCCTATATATCATCAGACTGTACTAACAAACCTTTGTCATTCAGCATTTGGATATATAGTTTAATAGCCATAAGTGTAGAGTTTGAAGTATTATTTTCTGCGACATCTTTCATAATATCGTCCATTAGCTTCATAAGAACTGAAAGATCAACTAAATCATACAATATACCAGAAGCAACGTATTTTTCAATTTTTGAACGGATATATTTACTCCTTGTTGCAGAGGTATAAACATTTATAGAAGAAGTCGTATAACCACCTCTACCATTTAACTTATCCACATTCTCAAGGTACTCTTTAAACTCCCAAGGAGATAGTTTAGATACAGTTTTAGATGCGTCAATATCCTTATTGTATTCAACGGAAGCTCGCTTTGAAGGACTTGGGGCATTTGCAATTATTTCTCTTACTTCTTGTTCTCTGCGTTTGGAGAAAACCCAACCCGCACCACCTCTCAAATACGGATTAAAGTAACCTCCGTGTTCTTTGAATTGGTCTGAGAGAGCTTTGGTATCACCATAAACAGCAATGGACCGTTCAGAATATACTTCGATACGAATATTGTTGTTTTCTCTTTTCGAGAGTCTTGGTTCTCGAGCAATCTGTTTTGTTGGCTGAACTTTAGTTCCAGAAAAATGACCTTCAACCTTATCTCGAATTAACGACATTGAATTAGATTTGCAAAAGGAATAATCTATTATCCCTTTGCCGTCATATTGAAAACTAAAATCTACGGTACACCGTATAGCAGATAAAAGATTAGCGAGTTCTCCCATAGCTTTAGGGAATATTTCCTCTTTAAGTATCTGCAATTCGATGTCGTTAATCTCTGCTCTAATTTCAGCGACAACATCTTCGCCTGACAATTTCAACTTATCGAGTTCAGAGTAAAGTTCTTGAAGTCGTATAATCTTATCCATACTGTGTTCTGCATACTATTTCAATGAAAAGTCAGGCATAGGCTTAGAGAACGAGCCTTCCAAATCAATCTTCGAGCATTGTTGTCTAATAATGTCTCGACGATGTATCGCCGGCTTCAAGCAATAAGCATAGAAGTCGTCCATGTTCATATCCTCTTTTTTTAGGACATGAGGGAACAAAAGTTTCATATAAGCGGTAGCGGTACGTATAACTGCTTTTTTGTGACGCATATCCGCACCTTGAGGAATTTCGATAGATTGGTTTACAATAGCAGAGTATTCAGGCGCAGTGCGTAGCTGATGCAGCACCTCTGAGAAAAACTCTACATTGAGAGTCCAATCTCTCAAAGCCATATCATTTGTTACACGAGGCAATAACCAGCCTTCAATAAATCCGTGAAAACGGTCTAATAGGGCAGACTCTTTAAAAGCCTCCGGCAATTCAGCAACATAGTTATCAGAAATTGGGAAGCCATCTTCTGTTAATGGAATGTTGCCAAGAAGAATAAGACCACACTCCGACATAAACTCGTAGTTGTCAACATTGGTTTTCCCATATTCAAGATAATTCTTTAATATGGAACGCATCTCCATTGTGTCAGTAAATGAAATAGATTGTATTTCATCGAGAGCAACAAGGTCGTGGTGGAGCATGATTCCCGGAGCTTTCCTGGCTTTATCGTAGAAAAGTTTAGCTCGTGATACCTTACCACCTCCTATTAGCCAAACAAATTTAGACAAGTTGCCGAATACGTATGATTTACCAGTACCTTTTGGAGCTAATTCAATGAGGTTCAGTCTTGGCTCAATAAATGGTAAAAGGCGTGAAAGGAACTCTAACTTCTGCGTTTTGTTAGCAAAAGCAGAAGGCGTATATTCCATAGCTGAGAGTAGCACATCTATCCACTCGTCTATCGTGAATCTTTCACGACAACGACGGAATGAATTAAGGTCAAGACGTTCAAGTGGACGGAAAGGCTTGAACCTATCCATTTCAACATATCCTCTGTCGCCCTTTTCAATCGGCGGCACATAGACCAAGCGAATGATGCCCCACTTCTCACCATCAATCATATCATCAGGATAACTCTCCACTATGTTTTGAGGAATCTGAGTGTCAGATGCTTTCAATCCCATTTCCGGGATTTGGAAATGAGTAAGATTGTGAGCCAAATCGGTTATTATTTCAAAGCGAGTGAGCAAGGTTATTACTTCGCCTTGTTTCAATCTACTTGGAATAGCATTTGGCGATAGAGGGATATGCTCATTAAGAAATTGGACAAGTGCTTCACGCCTCAAACTTCCATCAGGATTGAGGTGTGTTGCTATTAAATAGTCCTTGACAAAGGACGGTAAGTTTCTGCCAATAAAGACCTCGTTGTTGTCAGGATTTTTATAAACGGCAGAAGCTCCAAAAACGTCGCGTATTTTATTGCCTATTTCGCTCATTAGAAATCAAAATCTGAAAGAGAATTACCAAATCCCATGCCATAGAAGTTTATTTCAAAGTGTTTCGCTTCACCTTTATACGGGATTACAGATACAGCGTGTTTACCCTCTGATAATCCGGAAGCGAAGTAAGACCATTTGAGATTGTTGTATACCAATTTGTGTTTTACTCCATCTACAATAATCTCTGCACTTTTCGGCTCCGGCTTAATAGTGAACTCCAATTTGCCGTCAGATACAGCCACAGAGTCGGAAAGTGACGTTACATTATAAGGAATAGGCTTTGCTTCATCATTGTTAGTTAAAACAATGAAAGGCACGAGCACTTCCTCCGGAGTACAGCCGCCATGCACTTCGTGCGATGGTAAGCTGCCCAAAGAGGAATGTGTCAATGCTACCTTATATCTTTGACCGTCTTTTTCGTTAGTGTGAACTACGTAGTCAGTTTCACTGAAAGCCATAGAATCGTCAGTTATCGGAATATAGCGTCCTTCGTGTTTTGCCTTTCCAGTCAATTTCTTAGAAGGGCATTTCCTTGAAAGTGCACTCAGTCCGTGGTCTGAAACAATAGCTATTGTATGTACACCGACTTTATTATCGTTGATAATACGCTCAATTATTCGTTGAACGGTTGCAATCTCCTCGATAAGCGTCTTATATTTCACATAGTGACCACTATGTGCCAATTCGTCAAGGTCGCTTATCTTAATATTGGATATATTATCAACATCAAAAGAATTGAGATGCGTATTTGACGGAATTGTAGTTCTTGCGATTTCAGAAATAATGACAGAATAGCCGAGATTAGATTTTGAGACAAGTTTCATAATCAACGGCAAGAACTCCGCTCCAAGACCATCAACCCAATAAATTTTGTCAGGAGATTTTATTGTATCGCCTTTTAGATCGTGCAATAAATCGTGACTATCTTTGAAGGAATAATACCAATCATAGAAAGCGTCCTCGTCTTTATTAAATGTTGCGATAGCATTCTTAATGCTTTCGCTATATTCATCGAGCATTTTAGCCTTGCGGAAGTTGGCAAGGTACTCTTTTACCCAAGGCTTCCCTGCAATTACTTTCTCGTCAAATGGAGAAATGTAGTCATACATTGTTGGGTAATATTCTTTTAATTGAGCATCTCCAAATTGAGAGTTTTCTCTCAGCAAATACCAACCGAGGAATAATTCGCGTTCAAAATTAAAAACGCCTGTACAGTATTTCTTTGAGGCGGATAGACCATTGTCGTTCTGGGCTATCTCGATAATTTTTGACTTTATCCAATTTTGAGCGTCCGAAGATACGAGTGTTCTAAAAAGTTCAGGCTCTGAAGAAATCATCTCACGACGCAAAGGATAGAATTTTTCTAACTCTGCTTGTGTAGAGGCATAGAAAATTCTCTCGGCAATATTATCAAATAGCGCATTCGGCACATTGATTTGCGTCGTTTCTTTTATACAAAGTTTTATATATTGATTGTTGTCAAAATAGTCAAAAGAAATAGCAAGGTTGCGAAGCAACCATCTGCCATATTCAGAAGTATCATTATCAGCCCACAACGTAATTATATCTTCAACTGAAATAGTTTTTCGGTTGAAGAAATCCGAAACATAGTGCTTGAAAGAAAATGATTGTCCTTTCTGCTTGTTAATACCTCCAAGCAATGTTTCCCAATGACAATTATCTGTTTCCACATATTCAATCGGCAGATTGATGTCGAGGAAATCACGGATAAACTCGTAGGCATTTTCAATCTTGTAGAATGTAAAGATTGAATCCGGCTTGGAGTTTACATAGCCATTTATGATTGGCGAAGCACTGCAAAGAATTTTCTCTTTTGGAGCCTGTTGTTTCCAAAATCTGAGCCAATCGCGCATCTTCGGTAGAACACACATATTTGGGCGTTCAGGAATTCTTTCGACGCGGTATTTTGAAACATACACTATGACCTTATCGTCTGCGTCGGTATAGTATTGCCATATTGGCGCACTTTCCTCAATTCTGCCGAAGTTCTTCAAGAAGTCGGTAAAACGATTATGCAGTCCTATTATAGGAATGTATATACGTTTCTTAGGATTTTTAATGGATTCTGTTAGAATAATATCATTAAAAAAGCCATTGAAATCCGCCTCCTTGTAGAAGCGTGCGAGTTCAGAGAACGGAGTTAATATCGTTGACTCGGTGATGCCTTTAACAGCATCACACAAGCTATCTATAGTAAGCGTTTTATCTTCGCCATAGGTAAGCCCGTCTAAATCAAGTAATCTAACACCGCAATCTTGGCAAAGAAACTTAGTGAGATTTCTAAATGCTTCAAAATTATTGAGCATAATAAACCTCACACAGTATCTCTGTGCTAAAATATCCCTTGAATTAACGTCGGCTTTAATTGCCTGTTTTAGTTTTTCAAGGTCGTTAAATACTATGATTTTGTCCGATGCGTCCATTACATTCGATTGAAATATTCAGCGACTTCAGGATATTGTTCAATAAGTTCAAGAGCTATCTTTTGCCAGAATACATTTGGCATATTCATGCTCTTGATTTTGCTTTTAGCTTCTGCAATCTCATCTTCGCTACTGGGAGGTTGTGGAGTCGGAGTAGGAGGAACATTCGGAGTATTAGGAGTGCCGGGTGTTGACGGTGTAGTAGGTGTAGCAGGAGTTGTTGGTTTTATCTTATTGATGTAGAACTCAACAATCTTCTGACGCACGTCAGCCTCTTTTCTGAAAGCGACTTCACTTGGCAACTCGTTCACCTTTGCAAGCATATCATTCCACCATGCTTTCTCAATAGGAGCTTCTTTTATGCTATCAACGAAAGCATAAAAACCTTTGGCGTAATTGGACTCATTTGTCAGAGTGAGATTGAGATCCATTCGATTAAGTTTCAATAATTGATATAGAGACTTAATCTTATCAACAGGAGCATTTTCACTTTCAAATAGAGTGATGATGCCTTTAATAGCGTCTGAGATGTTTTGTGAAATTCCCAGCAAATAAAGCAGAGTCCACAGAGGAAATTTTGCTTTAATTTTGCAAAATTCTTGAACATACCATTTTACGTTGTCAAGGCTTTTTATCTCACTCACTTTTACATTTTCGAGCTTAGCAAGGTCGAAAATGTCAATAAATAATTGGGTGAGTTGGCTTTCTTCAGGAGAGCCAAAACGCAACATAAGTTTTGAGTTGTGCTCAGACTTGCCTTCTTTCCACATCTTGAACATATCTGTAACCATATCGCACAATCTTTCGTCAGAAACAGGTTGTGAGATAGTAGGTTCAAATAAGTCTGCCTTGTGTTTTCTGAAAGCAAAAGCTACGGCAGCACAGTTCGCAAATGAAGTAAACATACCGAACGGCTTCTTGATGAACGGAGCAAACACATCAGTTAAACTGAACTTATCGGTGTATTTCTTCTTTGCAGCTTCAACGCACCTATCCATTTCTCGGCATACTTCTACGAGCCAAGAGTTGCCGGCAAGTGCATTCTGAGAAAGTTCTCCGGTTTGTGTAATCAAAGAGTTGCCGTTATCTTCAAATACATAGCGAATAGAGCTTGCGTTACCGCCATGCGAGATGATCTGGTCTCGAGTTTGAGCTTTAAGAATTTGACGAATTACTGTCGGGCAGTTTTTGTCTGTAAAGAAAGTATCGGCAACCGACGGAAATTTCGCCAACTCAAAACCTTTTGGGAAAGCCAAAATTCCGAGCTTGCGTTTAAGCAAATCAGGAAGTTGCTTAAATGTACCCTCACTATAAGGTGCACCGTTGAAGTACACTGTGTATGTGTTAGCAAGAATTTGCTTAACCCATTTTGCAACAAATCCGCGCGAGATTCTTTCACATTCTTTGCTATCGGAATCATTGAAGTGGCTCTTCGCAACTTGGCTTGTAGCCACAGAGTCAATGAATTTTTGGTAGTTACCTTGTGAGAAAGTTTCTTCAGGAATAACAATCACAAGGTCTTCAAATTCTGATGAAAAGTTCTTTAGAATTTGAGATTTACCGTCACGGTCATCTTCTGTTATCGAGAGGAATATTGCAACGTGCATATAATTCGGTTTCCCGGAAACGAATTTATTTAAGCGGCTGCGAATAAGTGCCTCTTGTTCGTCGCAAGAAAGAATCATGTAATCCGTTTCTCGTCTAACAAAATACCCGATTTCAAAGAGTGATGTGATCTCAGTTTTTGCTTCAGAGTTATAGTCCAAAATGCTTGCAGCAGTCTTGTACTGACTTTGTTGTTTTTGGCGCTGCACATTCATTTCATTTTGGTTGTATGACGAGCCTGTTATTTTGAACTGGTCGAAAATGTTACGATTAACAATTTTGCTTTCGTCCAAGAAGTTCAAAATGTCAGTAAGTTTTTTTGAAGCACAGTCGCCGATGAACATATATCTCAAAACCTTTTCATCAGGAGTCAAAATAGCAATGTCTTGTTTGAACTTGGGCGAAAGTGCGTTGAGCAAAAGAATTGCTTTGAAAACACGAAGATAATCTTCGCCCTGTGCTTTCACTTTGCTTTCATACGATGTGAATATCCCGATGAAAGTTGAACTCAAAGGGTCGTTATTGAAATCATCATAAAAGAAATCCCATAGTGCATCGGCTGTAAGTAAGCGGTCAGAAGAATAACAATCTTCATTATTAAGGAATGCTCCGAAACCTGTGGCTTCGTCGTGCATAAATTTTATTACGCTTCTGTTCGATGAGCCTACGTAGTTTGAAATAGTCGAGCACAAGAAAGCTGTATAAGGGTGCAACGGAAGCAATCTTTCAATGTGTTGACGCTCAACACTATTGCCATTGGTTAGGAAGTTGAGCACTTCGTCAAACAATGACAGTCTATTGTTGAGAAGTTCCGTATAAAGAGCATTGCTATCTTCATTCGGAATGGTATAGCTATGGCGCATAATCAGATAAGTGCTCAATGAGTCCATGGCATATTCAATCTCATCGAAGCGGTCACTCATCTTTGTTATGTCTTTGCCCTTGCTGTCTTGGCTTTGAGCCTCTACACGGTGAGAAATAAGGAACAAGAATACATTATTGTTCTGCGATTTCTCGGCAATATTTTGCAAAAGGTTAATACGGTCGCTTTTAAGCGTATCCATAACCGATGTAAACTCGTCCCAAAAAATAATCAATCCGTCGGCAATCCCCTTTTCTTCGAGCTTCTGCTCAACCTCTACGAGCCATTCGCTGATGCCTGTGTGGGGGAATGTGTTCCCAACGTGGTTAAACACAGCATCGCTCACAGCAAGATACATAGAGATGTTGAAAGAAGCAAGTCCGCTCAATACCTGGTCTGTCGTTTCTACAATGTCTTGCAAATTTTTATCTTTGGCAAGTACGTGGTCATTGAAAATTGTACGGTGAGAATTAATCCAATCAATAGCTGCTTGATAGTCGGATTGCACCACAAAATCAGGCATCACTTTTCTCACAGCTTGTGTCACCGCACTTTGCACCGAAAGTGTGAAGCGTGGAATGTCGTAGGCTTTCTCAACGCCTTTCAGTGTTACAGAGAAATAGCGTTTGTTTTGGCGAAGATTGCGAAGCTGATTACGCAACGAAGCATCTTTGATATTATCGATGTAAGAGTTTATTTCGGCGAGGTCGTCACACAACAAGTGCTTTACTACAGAACTTGCATGACTTTTACCGGTGCCGAAAGTACCTCTCACCCAAATGCTTTTGCGTTTGCTTACTTCAGTGCTTGTGATGTCTGAAATCGACTTACGCAACATGTCGATAAATTGTTGCGTTGGTATAAAACTTTGCCACGATGCGGAGCTTTCATCCAGTATGTCATATACCGGAAGGAAGTCTTGCAAGTGGATAAAGTCGGAATATTTATTTGCCATGGTCGTAAGAAAGAGATTTTAGAGCATAAGATTGATGATGTCGTCGCTCTTTAAGTCTTCGCGTAGAATAATGTTATCAAGTCCCATTTTTAATTCGGCACGAAGCACATGGTTTGTGTCTTGTTCCAACGAGCGAAGTATTTGCTCGAAAGGTTCACGCTCAATGCCGAATTGTTTTACTATACCGTCTTTTTGTTCGGGGTCATAGAACTCAGAAACGGTAAGAGAGTAGCGTCCGGTCTTCTCAGCATATCGATAAAGTGAATATGCGGCAGCCACCAATGATAGCTCATTGTGCGGTCGGCGGATAACTGAGGTCTTATTCCCATCTTTTATAACCACACCAACTCTCAATGGGTCTCCAAGAGGGGATTCTTTGAATGTATTTAGCAATGCCTTAAGAACATTATCACGCACATTGATTGTGGCATTTGGAAAACTATTTTCTAATAGGATTCCAATTTCCTCGCGACTATATAATAAGTCATATTTAACACATGAATTAAACCAATTACATATTTCTGAATTTATGCAAAGATTAATCCAAGCGATTTCCCAGAACACATTCTCCTCACTTGAGAAAGTCGTTTCAAGTTTTTCGGCTAAAACAGACAGTTTCTTATCTTTAGGGTCCAGTAATTCAGCATCTCGTAACCAATTAACAAAAATTGGAAGTTGCTTTTTTACGTTTAATCCATGCCTGTCTGAATTAAAAAAATTATTTTTTAATTCGTATAAAACTTGAACCCACTTTTTGCGAAAACCGAAGGTGTTTATTTTATTTATCGGGGTCATAGTTCCTAATTTTGTATTTGTAGTTAATGTTGTTCTTACTGAATTTGCCGCAACACACCCATCATCTTTAAATGTAAGACATTTATGACAATGAATGCATTTGTTTTCATCAATAGATACTTTTGGCACAACCGAAAGTGCACCTGTTGGACATTCAACTTCACAAACTTCACAATGAACACAATAAGCAGACTTGTTAAATATCCGTTTAATTAAACTGATAAATACAATATCTGTTAGGCAATCTTTAATGAATATATCTACTGATGAGCCTTGAATATCTACAGACAGTAAATATACTTTATTCTTACAATTAATATGCAACCTATATTTCTGTTCTGATAGATTCTCAATTTGAAGTTTTCCTAAAACCTTAATCCATTCAAAGAAGTTCTCTTTGGGACTTTTGATATGAATATATAGATCATTATCCTTCTCCTCATAATTAATCTCGGTATCCGTATAATGCCTATTTCCTCCTGCTCTAACTTTCCATTTTCTTTCTTTTAAGTAGGAGTCAATGTTCTTGATACCTGCATTTGTCGCATTTTCACGAAGTTTATCAACAAATGGCTTGGCTGTTTGTGGGAAAAAATGATTATCCAAACAGTCCCCAAGTTCTGAGCTCAGGGGGCAAATAACACAACCCACACGATTAAGACCTTTGCGATATGCTACGTTAATAGGCATATTGTTTAATAGAATATATAGCCAAACCTCCGTGGTCGTCCATTCAAAAATCGGGCGGACATTAACCACGTTATTATGTTTAACTCCTTTGCCTATTCGAGAGTATGTTGCTCTTTTTGAACTTTCTTCTGCTCTAACACCCTCAAAAGCGAGAACATTAGGTTGTTTTCCGGTGCCGTGTATCTCTTTCAATAGTCGATAAAGAGGTGCTGTCTTCATTACGGCACAACACCAACGATGTACTTTGCTCGGTGTGTCTAATTCGTCCCAATATTGAAGTACATTTTTGTGATTTTCAGCTGTATAAAACTGTAAATCAGGATATTTTTGTGTATAATAGTCCTTTATCTCTGTATATAGAGATAAAGATGTTGGAAGCTCGTAGCCAGTATTTGAATAAATCACTAAAAATTTTGATGGAGGAAGTACTCTACAGGCTAAATCTAAGACCACTTGTGAGTCTTTTCCGCCAGAAAATGAAACTAAAACTTTTTCAATATTGCTATTAAAAATTCTTTGTTTCCCTAATTTTTCTGCTTCGCTAAGTGGCATTATATCAAATGAGCCACATTCTTCTCTAATTACTGTTTGTTCAACTGATGTCCTACTTTGGATTTCTTCTAATAGTTTATCAAATGATACACCTACATTATTATTGGATTTAGAAATGACATGAGAAAGAAATGTCTGATAAATGTAAGACATGGCTTCATGCTCGATGAGAAACATACTGTCTTCATTTACCTTTTTTAATTGAGCTAAGTTCACTTCCTCAAGGTTCAAATTTGTTTTAATGACTTTAACCCGTGGCAAATCAAACAGATTGCCACCATTAATTTCTAAAACAAGTTCTCCTTTGTAGTAATATCTTCTTTCACATGCCCAAAGTAGGGGTGAATCACAATTAGGATACGTCCAACCGAAATCGCGAAGTTTATAGAAATCGAGTTCTTCCCAAAACACAGGACGAGGGCAAATATTTAGGGCTTCGCCAGACGGTGGAGACATTGTCAGGCGAACTCCGTTGTTCTCTCTATCCCATATAACTTTGAACATCTTTTTCTTCTTTCATTGTAAAGTTTTTTGTGGCTCGTGTGCTAATGCATAGTCTACGCCTAATTGAGTGCAAATTTACGAAATTTTGTTGAATTAGCGTGTATTTGTAAATTATATTAACACATAATTAAAGTACTCCGCTGACATTCACGCTGAAAGCGTCTCGATATGGAAATTTGTGCACAAGTGCACCACGTTTGGCTGCACTCGGCATAGCCGGAACAAGTCCCTCTCTTTCTCCGCCTTTGTATCGCTTCTTCAATATTTTATAGTTTTGAAAAAGTCAAATTTTTCAGGAAGTCAAGGAATAAAGCGATGATAAACAAATTAAAGTAAGATAAGGACCTCTCAATACGAATAGATGATATTTAGATGACATTTTTGAACGGTTTTATGTTTAAGAACATATTTTTGAGCATGGATAGTTGTGTTATAAATTAGTAAATTTGTATTTGAATTTAATTTATTAGTTATGGAAGTAAAAGCAGAACGTCAAAAAATCAATCGGATAAAGGCTGTGCTGGCAGAAACCGGGCACACTGGTAAATGGCTTGCAGAGCAGTTGGGCAAGGACCCGGTGACCGTGTCAAAATGGTGCACCAACACCACCCAGCCCGACCTATACACCCTACAAAAGATTTCAACCGTCCTCAAAGCTCCTATTCGCTCGTTACTAACCCCGGAGGTCCAAGAAAGCAACCACATCCCGGAGGTGATTAACGTCTAAATGCCGTTAATTCAGGCTGATGCGACAATTAATCAAGGTCACAAAGAATAAAACCACACATAAGATTATTCAACTATTATGAACAAACATATTCAAAATATCTTGACGCTGAATCATGAAGAGGTGATGGACTTTTTTATGAAATCGGAGCAATACCATGGTTTTGAGCTTCCGGAGTATTTCGTCTTTGATAAACTGCTTCAGAGTGTAAGAGATTCGTTAGGAGATACACTTTATGAGGATTGCCTTCAAGGCGGTATAAGCCCGGAGCAACTTTCGGATGTAAATCTTGACATTTTGCTCAACAAAGATGGTCGGTATGCTGTCCGTCCTATCGTCTTGGCAAATCCTTTTCTTTATTATTTCCTTGTCCGTGAGATTTGTTGCGAACAGTCGTGGACAATCGTGAAGAACTTGTTTGAGAAGTTCAATGTGCCACACATAACATCATGCGCATTGCCTGTAATCCCTGCCGAAAAGGAAGCTTTTCATAAGTCAACCACAATCATTAATTGGTGGAGCAGTATAGAGCAACGTAGCATAGAACTCTCGTTGGAGTATCGCTATATGTTTGTGACGGACATCACCAACTACTACGGTTCTATAAATCCACAAGCATTTGATTGGGCATTTGACTTGAAGGATACTCATTTTGAGAGATTATGCAGCCTGCCAATATCTAAGAATATACGCAAATACTTGCGAGCATTGCAACAAGGGCGGAACGTAGGCATTCCTCAAGGAAGTGCGATATTTGACTTTGTCGGAGAAATTATCCTCGGATATTCCGACTTGTTGCTTCACGAAGCTATACAACGGGAAAAGATTACCGCTCGATATGAGATTCTTCGCTATCGTGATGACTACCGAATATTCTGCAATGACAAGGATGCACTTGAAAAGATTTCTTACATATTACAGCATGTGTTGGAGAGCCTGAACTTCCGAATGAATAGCCGTAAAACGATGATAAGCGAAAGCATCGTGACGGATTCTATCAAGCCAGATAAACTTGCATACATATATAACACACCTATCTTCAATAAGAAAGGATGTGATTTTGACAGCTTTGAGAAGCATTTGCTCTACATACTTATGTTTGCTCGCAAATATCCCAATAGCGGTTCCATCAAGACCCTGCTTTCCGACATCGACAAGCGCGTTGAAGAATGGCTAAAGCCTGAAAAGAACGACATAGAAACAAAAACGGAAAACTGGGAGGATGTGGATCTTGACGATAATTCCACTACAGAGAAAAGTGTTTTCTCAGAGATGAAGGTTTACAAGCCATCAAAGCACCTGCCGGGAGGAAGCGTTCGAGCTATGGCAGCAGTATGCACACAAATTGCATTGGAAAACGTTGACTGTGCACACTATGCATTGCGAGTGCTTAGCCGCATGGTAGATTCTCTGAAAGACGAAGAAGAAAAATGGGACATCATCGACAAAGTTTATTCCAAGCTTTGCAATCAACCTAATTCGACCTACAATCAACTCTGGCTGCAAAACATCACTTATCAAAAAGATAAGAAGACTGGCACTTCTCCATATTCGTTGCGTCTTTGCCGGCTCGTAGCGGGCAGACAAGCAGAGCCATTGTGGAATAACGAATGGTTGAAACTGGAATTGTTTACTAACATCCCATACAATAGTGTAGTTGATGGAGAAACCTTGAAGAAAGTAACTCCGGTGATTACGTTTAGGGAAACTCGCACATATTTGGAATCTTTTGATGATTATGACTTTGATGTAGAAATTTCAATAGACAACTCTTATTAAATTAACGGTTATAGTATATGCAATACCACAATCCTCAAGTTGGAGATGTCATTGATGTCAGAGTAATGAACATCAACCCTGCGTTAGGAATCTTCGTAAGAATGCCTAATGGAGTTGACGGTCTCATTCGTTTAAAGGATGTTTCATGGTCCAATCCAACAGCAGTGCTTCCTAGTATCAAGGTCAATGACCGCTTTAAAGTTAAGGTCATCTACCAGCTTCCTGATGGGAAACTGAATCTCAGTCGTAGAGAAGTTATGCCTAACCCAGCTACACTGCAAGAGAATTCCGTTATTATTGGCACTGTCAAAAAAATCGAAACTTTTGGAGTGATAGTAAAAATAGGCGACTTCACAGCATTAGCACCTAATGGTGAGCTGTCTTGTCGGAACTATGAGGAGGGCGATGAAATCATGGCTACCGTAATAGAGAACCTTATAGATGATAAAAATCGCCGCAGAATCATACTTAGCACAAAGCCATTGCAAAAAGACTTTTCAGTACGCCATCAGTTAGGTGATATCGTAAAAGCGACATTAGAAAAAAGAGCTGAAAAAGACAGTAACATATCAGCCGTAATGTCTATAGATGGAATCTGGTTAGACATACCATCAAAGCGTTTCATTGAGCCATACAAATCTCAGTTGGAAAATGATGAGTTAGCTATTGGTTCTGAATATGAGTTTGTCTATGAAAAGTACAACGATAATTATAATACGATTGTACTTGACATGAGGCCAATTATTAAAAAGAGGGAAACAGAAAAGTACAATACACTCAAAACCTATATTGAACCAGGACACATATTGGAAGCAGAAGTCATCGAAGTCAGCAATAAAGAAGCGAAAGTAAATCTTGTGGGCACAGATATAGATGTAATTATTCCCAAAGAGGAACTTTCCCCTAACAAGGTCATCCGTGCCAGTGACGAAGTATTTAAAGGCGAAAACATAAGCCTTGTATACATTGGTGACGAAGCTGATGGCAAGCCCAAATTTAGTAGAAGATATGTTGTAGAAGACAAGTATAATGAAGGATTATATGAATTATCTCTATCGGACCTTCTTGCCACAATGGATATTCATACCAACAAATTCATTGGTAAGGTTGTATCAATAAAAGGCTCCTACTTCTTTACTGAACTAATTTCTGTGACTGACAACGAATCCGTTGAGAGTGGAAAACTTCTTATTGATCCCGTAAACGGAAAGAGCCTGATTGTTATTTTGGACAACAGACTTAGAAATTTTGTTACTGAAGGTGAGTACTATTCTGTTTATATAGATATTGCAGGCAAAGAATACAGAAAAAAAACAGGTGCGCCCTATCAGTTTCATGTAATATCAAACGACATTGTAAAAGTAAACAACCCATACAAAGAATCCGTTTTCCTTTCATTTAAACAACATACGAGTCCTAACACTAATACCAGTGTGGCAAATCTTTTGGAAGAGGTCGGTCAGAATCTCTATACCAGCAAGAAGAGAATGTTTTTTGAATTGCTTCAAAATGCAGATGATTCAGCATCTGAGAACGGAGTAAAAGTAAAACTGCAGATCTGCGGAGAATATTTTGTCCTTACACATGATGGATACGCATTCAATAGACACGATTTCGAGTCTATTACATCTGCTGCGAAGAGCACCAAGAGTGCGAATAAGAAAAAGACTGGATACAAAGGAATCGGTTTCAAGTCTGTATTTACAAACTCGAACACGGTTCTTATTAAATCCGGAGGATTTGAATTTGCATTTGATAAGAATTTGGAAACATACAAAAACTTTGAGGAGTTCTATTTCAATGTCAATGACATTGAAGATGATCCACAAAAACAAAGTGAATTTCTTCACAAGTATTCCAAATATCACAGAGAGTTCAATGGTGTCAAGGATATTCCTTGGCAACTATTGCCAATATGGTCTTACAATCGCAGATTAGAAGAAAAAGGTTCAATATTCAATAATCCAGAGAACGTTGCAATTGCTCTCAGTATGGATGATGAAACCTTGGCAGAATATGGTACTGCTGTTAAGGAAGTCTTTGATGAGCCAAGGTTCATGCTGTTCCTCAGAAATACCAAAAGAATCCAGTTAATAAAAGAGAATGATTGTTTTACAATACAGAAGAATGTATCTAAGGATGGGAAAACTATCAATCTTGTAAACTCATTCAACGACAAGAGCAGAAAGGATTCCTATCGAATCTATACAATTGATAATATCATTGTAAATGACGAAGCCTTTGCAGAAGCCGGCATTTTAATCAAAAGGAAAGAGCGCATCAACAACAGGGGTGAAAAGGAGAATTATTTTGTTAGGATTGACATAGGAGGGAAAGAACTTTCTGAAGTACCGGGTATTCCAGACAGAATTGCTTCGGCTACTGAAACGTCAATTTCATTTGCCATGCAGTTAGATGAGTCAGGTCATATTAAAATTATAGAAAAAGATGACTTGTCATTATATGCTTACCTCCCTATGAGTGAGCATAGATTCAAGTTCCCTTTCTTTGTTAATGCTGACTTTATACCAAAATCCGATCGTGAAGGAGTGCAGAGTGATAACCCATGGAATTATTTTCTTTTCTACAATATTGGCAAGTCCATACTCTCCATGGTCGCAGATAATGCTGTATCTTACGAAAAGGAATATCTGAACCTTTTGCCTACTAAAGAATTTGAATCAACAAGCCAGGATACATCACTTCTAGTTGAAGCATTCAATAAAGGGTACAAAGATGCACTCGCAGAAACAAAATATATTCTAAATGATGAGGGTGATAAAGTAGGCAATGACAATATTGTTATCGATAAATCAGATTTGGCTAAGAAAATCGGAAACGCTGATTTTTATGCATTGATTGGCACGAAAAAAAGATTACCATATCACAACATTAAATCAGACATACTGTCCAAGGCAATTTTCAAGGTCGAAACAATAACACTAGATATTGCATTTTCAATAATCTCAGAAAATCCAGAGACTGTTAAGTTGTGGATTAAGAAAGCTAATGAATCTACAAGAAATAAATTTTATGAATGGCTGGCTTCATCTGAACAAGGGCGGGAATTAATTATGGGTGTTCCGACTTTGAAATTTGGAGATGAATTCATTAGCTATAACTCTGTCATCTCAAATGAAAGTCAGATTATTACAACCAATAAGCTTCTGCCAATCAAAGATATTTTGACTAATCTGGGTTTTTCTTGTTCAGACACCATCTTGGACACTCATACTTTAGTAGAATTCTTGCATAAACAGAATGAAAAGAATTTGTTTACAAAAATTCAAGAAAAGGATTATTGTATGCTATCCTTTGAAGACAGGATAAGGCTCTTTAAATGTTGTGTTGAGTTTGAAGAAATTGGTAAAGAAACATTAAGCAAATGGAGTTTGTTCAAGAATGTTTTAGGAACGTTTGCTCCGCTTGGTTCTATGTGTGCCTATTCCATTCAAAGGCCAACATGGATGAACAACTATGTCATCCACCAATTAGAGAATAACACCTTTTTATCACAATATCTTATAAAAGATGACTCTATCTATACAAATATTATTGAAAAGAATATTGATGCCATTTTAAAAAAGACAGATATCTCAAATGTGTATTCAGTATTCAGAGAAAAATGGCAGCAATCGTTTACGGCTTCTCTCATTGCCAAGAATGTAACAAATGTCTTGTCTATCGTAGAGCAATCTGATCCAACGACCAAGGCCCAATATATTAAGAGGTTAAAGGAACTTCCGCTTTTAAGCACTGCTGTATACTCTAATGATTCAACAGAGTATAGAATAATTAGTATTGCTGCAGGAATTGAGTCTTGTATTCCATACATCAGATCAATAATTACCGTTGATAACATTAAACTACTGGATATTACGTTGAAAGATGAGTTCTCTGTAACCTTCAACAATAACAAATATCCATTCTCATTATCGAAGCTATTACCAAATTTCAAATCAGCCTCGAGTCTAAGTGTTGTTGAAGCAAAATTCGCTTCAATAGTAGGTTCTGAAAAGATTTTCGCTCAAAATGAAGCAGTTCCCGTTGATGTTAGAAATCAGTTATATAACTATCTTTCTAAGATTAATGTATATTTAAATGCCGAGCAATTCTGTTTCTTGATGATGTACAGAAGAAGTGTAGGCTATGCTGTGTTTGACTCAACGTTAAGGCCAATAATTAAAGTGAACCATGCCGCCACTTTTGTGAACATATTGGAACGTTGCTACAATGGTAACATGGGTGATATCCTTAACGTTTTCCTTAAAGATTCAGGAATAACTTATCCATTTGGACGACTTAATGGAACATATATTGACAGTGATGAATACACTCTTCTTTCTGAAAGAGTGCCTTTAGTCATCAACCAATGGGCCAATACTGCAGAGAAGAAATCTTTCTTACTTAAACTTGGTATTCACGACAAGGAAAGCCTGGAGATTAAAAGAAGGATTTCATTCATCAATAAGAAGAATGAGAACCTATGGAACATCAATGACAGTAACATCATAAGGTCTTTCCTTAATTGGGTAAAAGATTCTGGTTCCTTCACATTCCCTATTAGCGACAGTAATCAAATATCAATTCTTGAGAGTCTATTCCAGACATTAAGAATTTCCGGCATTTATAATGAATCGGATTTCTCTAATTCTAAGGAATGGACAAACGAGCTATACTTAAACTGGAAATCTCCCAATAAGCCTTCTATATTTTTGATTGAAGGATCACTTCCATACAGAGGTATGTACAATAATACATATCTTTTCAAGAGCAATACAGGAGAGTATACTTATTTTTCAAGCTCGTCAAAGATTTACATATCTACCAATAAAGAGCCTGCATCTATTCTTGCTGATGTATATGCTAACAGAAATATTCCTTTCACAAAAGATGACTGGAATAGTATCTTCCTGGTATCTGCAGATGTCGTGAAGGAGAAGGACCAGAAGATTGCTGAACTGGAAAGACTTCTTGAAGAAGAACGCGGGAAAAATTCTGGTAATTCAGCAGAAGTTGATGAGCATGGCAACTACACAGAAAAAGACAACAATGATGAGCAGAGCCGTTATGAAATTAACAGGGAAGCAAGATTCGCCGCTAAAGATTATCTTGACAGTCTAACTGATTATGACTGTAGTGCATGGGACCCTGAATCCGGAAATCACTTAATAAAAGATCTGATCAAATATAAGGAGAAGCCTATTGTTGTAGCGGTCCTGAGTTCTCAGAGAAGTAAGCTCTATTTACATCCACGTGCCTTTGCTGATCTTATGGAGGATCCGGATAACTTGCTGTTAAATTATGGCTCGGATAAAAGAATTCATCCATTATCTTTTGATGACATTTTCAAGGATAACCCTAATGTCAATCTCATTTTTGACACGGATGTTATATCACCCCCAGAGATAGCTGAGTTGGCTAATCGCTATATGTATTCTAAAAAGACCTGCTTTGTTATCGAGAACCCAAGGTACTCACAATCTGATATGATAAAGTCTTTTGGACTCAACGAGAAGAAAGAGGACGGATTTGTTGATACCAGTTTTTCATTTGAAGACATCTTCGGATAAACAGATAAAAATATGCATTATACAAGAGAACAACATAAAAGATTTCTTGACAAAGAACTCACTGCAGTAAGTGAAGAATATTTGAAGAAACTTAACTCGAAAGCAACAGCCTTGCTATCGAATAACGAGATCTATGTAACTCAGTTTGTCAAACTGGATTTAAAGAATAATCCAGAAACGGACTCCGCAAGGAATGTTTTAGGTTCCGGGCAATTGATGCTGAGATTCAAGAAAGACAAAGGCATCCCTAGAAAAAATGAGTATTTTACAGCTGTCATTTTAGAAAAGGATATGTGCTTGCCAAAAAACTGGGGTGACCTCTCCTGGGGAAAACTACGTTCTCATCAAGTAGAGTTCTCTGAAGTTCATTGTGTTTGGCAAGGGAAAACCGATGATAAGGGATTTCTCCTATGCGGATTTTCAGGTATTTCATTGGAGATGTCACAATATCTCACAAAGAATAACCTTCAGGGATGCGTGGTAGTTTTAGGCCCTCAAGAGCCCCCTATGGACTATTATCAGCATCTTATCGAAATTGTCTCAAATACGAAACAAATGCCTGCTTCATCAATTCTTGACTTTGACAAGAAAGATGTTGCATGGAACCCGGATACTATTAACTCTGATAGCAGTAATGCAGAAATCATTCTCAAAGCGCTTGAATCAAAAGATGAGCTCGTCTTTCAGGGCCCTCCAGGAACCGGAAAGACATATTTGATGGCTTCTCTTGTTGCCAGACTTCTGGAAGATGGTAAAAGTGTACTGATAACTGCAATGACAAACAGAGCTCTAATTGAGTTGGCACAGAAGGAAAGCCTCAGTAAATATCTTGCAGATGGTAAAATTATGAAAACCAACGTGTCTGCTGATGAGATTACAGAATGCAGGCATATGTTGCCAATTGAAAGTAAAGCAATAACGTGTCTACCTGGCAAGGCTACCCTATCAACGTTTTACAATTCAAGCGGTTGGGCTGGAAAATGCTATGAAGAGCAACCATTTGATTATGTCATTATGGACGAGGCCAGTCAGGCATTGTTCGGAATGATTGCAGCTTGCAAAAACTTAGGTAAAAAAATAATCTGGATTGGTGACCAGAACCAGATGCAGCCTATTGTTCTATTAAGTGAGGAAACGCTTATCAGGAACGACTATTATATGCTTGCAGATGGATTCAAAACTCTGTGCTCTAATTTTGAATTCAAGTCATTCATCCTGAACGAAACCCATCGTCTACTTCCAAAGGCAGCAGCATTAACAAGTTTATTCTACCACATCCCAATAAAATCTGTCGCTGAGTTTAGTTATCAGTTCGCAGATTCAAAACTCTCCTATTTGCCAAGTGATGGCGGATGTGCAATAATAAATTACGACATGCCTATTGGTGTAAAGGACCACAAAGCCTCCTGTGAATTCACCATCAATATAGTTGAGAATCTACTAGGCATTAATAAGAAGTTAAATATAGCTGTTCTTTCTAAGTTCAGAGCATCTGTGAGGATGTTACAGAATTACTTCATCAGCAAATTTGGAAGCATGGATAATGTTTTGATTGACACTGTCGAACGTGTACAGGGTATGACGTGTGATGTCTGTATTTATTATATACCAAACGCTATGATGGGAATGTCTTTAGACAGACCGCTGTTCAATGTTGCTACAAGTAGAGCTAAACAATTATCCATAGTTATCTGTGATAAAACGATCAGAAACTGTAACTGTGACAATGCTGTTCGAAATTATCTTCGCTCTGCTACCAATGGAATCGTTGAAACAACCTATCCAGATATTGAAGAACAGCCTAAAGAGAAAGGTCAAACTGTCAACACAGAAATTAAAGTTGTGGGGTGGGTTGATCCGTCAAGTTTTGAAACTCCAAAACAACGTTCTGTCAAGTCTGATACAAAAAAGAATTATTACGTTATTGATACAAACGTATTTGTAAACTGTCCAGACATAATCAACAAAATAGATTCAAGATATAATGTCGTTCTATCTGCAAAAGTTATAGATGAACTTGACAAACTCAAAATTAAACTAAACAATGCAGAAAAGCGAAATGTAGAAACAGCACTTCGATTGATTAATAGGGCAATGGACAATGACAATGTATCCATGGAATTGTCAAATTCCGATTTGCTACCTGACGATTTTAATAAGAAATCTCCAGATAACAACATCTTGACCGTTGCGTTGAAGTTTAAGGATGAAAATCCTATTCTTCTTACGTCCGACAACGGATTGCAGGTGAAAGCAAAAGGCCTTAAAATTAAAACTATAACGCTGAAAGAATTTCTTAAACGATAATAAGATATATCTATGCTATCTATGCTTGAACCCAAATCACAGAATACCTTCTCCACTCGTAGCATGAGAATGCTCGCTGCGAATGAAAAGAATTTAAGGAACTAAAGAACTCGTTCTTGAACAATATATAATGATATGGATATGAAACAAATTGATATTAGCCAATTGATAGGCGAAGCAACTGAATACGATAAGAAACAGGCTCTGGAGGAGAGAAGACCAAAGAGCTGGTGCAAGAGTGTAAGTGCCTTTGCCAACGGCATTGGTGGTAAACTCGTGTGGGGTATCGCTGATGATGATACGTTGGTCGGTCTTGCTGATGCAAAAGGTGACGCCGAGAAGATCAGCGAAGCTATCAAGGCTCATATTGATCCTACGCCTGACTTTAATCTATCGTTTGCCAAATGTGAAGATAAAGAATTTGTTGTACTCGATGTCATGCCCGGCAAGCAAACTCCGTATTATTATATTGGTGATGGCCAGATGCAAGCGTTCGTGCGTGTTGGAAACGAAAGCGTTGTTGCTAGCACATCGAAGCACAAGGAGCTTGTGTTGAAAGGATCCAATATGTCATTTGACAGCTTGGAGTCTCGTTGGAGATTTGAGGATATGGCATTTTCAAAACTTAGGTCTGTTCACTACAAACGACTGCAACGATCGTTTGAGGATAGTGAGTTCACTTCTTGGGGTATCATTGACGAGAACGGCAAGCTTACAAATGCAGGTGCATTGTTGGCAGACGAATCACCTGTTCGTCAGTCACGTATATTCTGTACACGCTGGAATGGCCTGGATATGACAAACGGTTTGGGAGAGGCGATAGATGATGTGGAATTGGAAGGTTGCGTAATAAGCCAATTACAGGATGCTGTATCTTTTGTTAGGAACAATTCCAGGAAGAAATGGTGGAAGGAGAATGACTATCGTGAAGAACTACCTGACTACCCGGAACGTGCAGTAACAGAAGCGATAGCAAATGCCATCATACATAGGGATTATATGCAGATGGGAAGTGAAATTCACATAGATATGTATGACGACCGTTTGGAAATATATTCACCTGGAGGAATGATGGACGGCAGTCTTATCCAGCAGTTAAACCCCCTTTCAGTCCCGTCCAAAAGAAGAAATCCATTGTTGGCTGATTTCTTCAGTAGATTGGGACTTATGGAGAGGCGAGGCAGCGGAATGAAGAAGATTATAAATACATATAAACGTTATGAGCAGCATTCAGGTTGCCACGCACCAGAATTTACCTCCAATGCTTCAGAATTTCATGTAACTTTATGGAACTTGAATTACGACGGCAGTGACAATAATACTACCACAGCCAAGGCATCTCAAGAAGTGGAATTCGTAAAAGAGCCGGTAGAGTTCACAAAAGAGTTCATAAAAGAGCCGGTAGAGTTCACAAAAGAGTTCATAAAAGCAAGTCGCCAGATATATAAGCTGATATCAATGAATCCTAAAGTTAACACTATTCAAATGGCTGATTCAATAGGATTGTCAACACGTCAAGTTCTGAAGTATCTGAAACGTCTTCAAGAATTAGGAAAGATTGCTCGTGTAGGAGGGCGCAAAATGGGAGAATGGAAGATTATCGATGAAGAATACGAGGGATTCTTTGATAGGATATAATAACGTCTTGGTTTTTTCTGAAAAATAATATACAGATTAGATATGTACCTTTCAAAACTTAGACTTTGGAATTTCAGAAAATATAGTGAAGGGCATGATGGAAGTCCTGGACTGGAAGTGCATTTCCACAATGGTTTGAATGTGCTTGTTGGAGAGAACGACTCTGGCAAAACGGCTATTGTGGATGCTATACGCTATACGTTGAAAACGCAAAGTGGAGAGTATATTCAATTTGACGATAAAGATTTCTATCAAGATGCCCAAGGAAACAGAAAGGATGAGTTTAAAATAGAGTGTGTGTTTGATGGGCTGAACGAGCAAGATTCTGGCTTGTTCTGGGAATGGCTGTCATGGAACGAAGATAAGACAAGGTATTTGCTTAGGGTGTGGCTTTATGTGAAGAGGAAGGATAATGTAATTCTTCCCAAGTTCTCTGCCGGTATAGAAGGACAGGCAGATAGAATGGACTCCGAAGCAAGAGACCTGTTGAAAGTGGTGTACTTCAAACCTCTTAGAGATGCCCTAATCGATATGACCCATGGCTACAAGTCAAGATTGGCACAGATTCTTGGTGCGCATGATTTGTTCAAGACCCGAAAGGATGAGCAAGGCAACAATAGACAGCATAAACTGGAAACAGACTACGAGAACCTGAAAAAGGAAATAGAGAGCTATTTCAGAGAGAGCGGCGATGGTGCCGAAATTACAGGAGAAATAAACAATTTCCTGCGTACTCATTTCTTACTAAATGGAGATAATCGACAAGCAGAGATTAGTTTAACGGGTGGAGAACTACCTGAAATATTGAGATTGCTCGATCTTATTATGGAAGGCAACAAGTCGGGGCTTGGCTCACTAAACTTGTTGTGTATAGCTGCAGAAATGCTGCTGTTCAACAATCAACAGAAAGGATTGAAACTTGCTTTGGTTGAAGAATTGGAGGCTCATCTTCATCCGCAGTATCAGCTAAGGTTGATTGATTATATATCTTCACAACAAAAGAACGAACAATTTATTCTTTCCACTCACAGCATTACATTGGCTTCGAAGATTCCATTAGAGAATCTAATTGTATTAAAAGGGAACGAGGTTTTCCCAATGTCTAAAGAATGCACTATGATGAAGCCAGCTGACTACAAATTTCTGGAGCGATTCTTAGATGCAACTAAGGCGAATCTGTTCTTTGCCAAAGGTCTGATTATGGTTGAAGGGGATGCAGAGAACCTGTTGGTTCCCGCCATTGCGGAAGTAATGGACAAACCTCTTAATAAATACGGAGTCTCCATCGTTAATGTAGGCAGTACTGCATACAAACGCTATGTGAACATCTTCAAACGTAAGGACAGTAAATCATTTGGAATGCCTATTGCTGTCGTCTCTGATTTGGACGTAAGAGCATTAGAGTATTATGACGATGACAGCAAAGATCGCAAGATACCAAAATATTGGTTGAAAGGAACGATGTTGAAAGAATTAAGAGACATAACAACAGAAGTCAATTATGATGCCATGGCAAGTGTTTTCAGCAGCGAAACAGCATTTGAGAATGAAATCAGGGCAAACAAAACTGCAAATTTTGCTCAGATAGGAAGAACCATTAATCAATTAAAGGCTGTTTTGACGGAAGAGAATAAAACACCACTGAACGAGGACATATTGGCGAAAATTCGAGAAGAAAAGATTAAGCGTTTAGAAACTGAGACCAATAATGGGCCGATAAAGATATTTCTTCCCAAAGACTGGACATTGGAGTATGACATAGCGGGAAGTAGGCTATTCAGACTATTGGCTACGGCAATAAGGGCGGCAGAAAAAGAAACTAATGAACAAGACCAGGATATAACAGGAGAAACACTGATGAGTATTTGGAATGAAGTAAAAGAAGACTATCCCGATGACATTATTCCAACAAGAGAGATTAGCTATGAAGTATTTGCTCCTCTCAATGAAGGAAAAGTAAGCAAAGCAATCACGTCACAATATTTAGCAGGTATGTTGGTTGGTGATTTGCCTCCTGTTAAAGATAATGATGAATTCAAAGAAAAAATAAAGCGCATCATAGATACCGATGAAAAATTGAAGTATTTGAAGGATGCCATAGAATACGTTACAGACCACCCTAATCAATAATAAATATTTGGTATGGCATTTGCAACTGATGAAGAAATAAGAATTGCCCACGATATTCTCTTGAAAGACAAGAAACCTTTCGATGATGCAAGGTTGAATATTATCAAAGAGGATAGTAGCTGTTATGTGCAGGCTTGCCCAGGAAGCGGAAAGACAACTGCCCTATTGGCAAAATTGATTATTCTTGCCAACAGATTGCCAATGGCAAATGGGAAAGGTGTATGTGTGCTTACGCATACTAACGTGGCTATTGATGAAATAAAGGCTAAAGTCGGCTCTAAGGCCAATATCTTATTTAGCTATCCTAATTTTTTCGGAACAATCCAAACCTTTCTGCATAAATACGTGGCAGCTGCTGCGCTTCATTATTTTTATGGAAGTCAGATCCAATATGTTGATAATGATATAGCCACAGCTGTATTGCTGAAAAAATATAGAAAGTTGCCTTTTTCTAACAAATTGAAAGGCTTGGTTTTTGCTTATATAGCCGCAAAAAAACATAGGTTAGAAGAAAACGAAATAAATGCATGGGGAGGGGTTGATTTGTTGAAGGCTGCGAATGTAATAAAGCAGAAAGGCCAACGTGTTATCTGGTATGATTTTCAGTTGAGCAAACATGTTTACGCGAATATTCCTAGAAATATAGTGCGGCAAATTAAGGCAAAAAAGAAAGAAATACTTGATAATGAGTGGAAGGATATTATTCTTTCCTTTAAAGTGGATTGGTTAAATGATCAAATCATAACAGGTAAAAAACCTATTGGGATTTCTACAGAATCTGGTGCAGAGTATATAAAGTTAAAAGAAGAGATGTTCCAAGAAGGTATTTTGTCTTTTGAAGATGCTTACGATTTAGCATTTCGGTATATTAGAGAAAAAGAGCTGGATTTTAGTATGTTCTCGCACAAAAGATTTAGGTATCTATTTATTGACGAGGTGCAGGATTGTAATAACCATCAAGAAGAGTTAATTAAAAAACTATTTGATGATGAGAAGGTTGTAGTGCAACGGTTTGGGGATTTTTGTCAAGCTATCTATGACGGAGATGGAAATGAAGGGATTGATAACACCAATCTGAGAGGTGAAAATGTTTTACCTATATATAACAGCAATCGTTTTGGGGAAAATATTGCAAAACCATTACGCTCAATGTGTATGGTAGATAACCGCCAATTGGTTGGAAATGAAGAAATATGTTCAGCAAAACCTATTATCATAACCTATGAAGACCCATTAATGGTGTTGCCCAAATATGCAGAAATTCTGAGAAACACAATAATTCCGGAGATGGGAAATATGTCTGTATTGGATATTGCTAACAAAGAGAGAAATGATGATCCCTTGCATAGAATTAACATTAAAGCATGTGGGTGGGTTGGTAAAAAAGGTGCAAATTCAAATAAACAATATATTGAGTCATACTATCCTTCTTTTGAGAGAAGAAGCGTAACGATCAGGTTGGAAAGCGATTCTTTTGATAATTTCATATTAAAGAATCAGAATGGGTCGGTAAAGGATTATGGTTTATCCATTATTCAAGGAATAATAAAATTCTTGGATTTATGTGATATAAAAAATGATACACGACGATATACAATTACCTCTTTACTTGATTTCTTAACAACAAAAGACACAAAAAATAAAGACGTATTTCTATGTAATATAATGAAATGGGCAATGCTTGCGGCAACTGCAAATAATGCAGAAGGAAGACAGCATCTGAAAGAAGATATTTATCAGTATCTGACTGGTACGCTTCTGCCTCTATTTGATAAAGATGAGGTGACTATCGATGCTAATACATTCTTTAATGACGTTGCAGACGGGAATCAAAACGAACAAAATTTTGAATATGGAAACATATACAAAGAAGATGACATAGAGATTGAGATAGCTACGGTTCATGCCGTGAAAGGTGAAACACATGCTGCTACGCTATATCTTGAAACCTTCTTCAACAAGTATTATGAGTCTGAACGGCTAAAAGAGCAATTTAAGGGGAATGCGTACAGGGGAACGGATGATGATACGCTAAAAAGCCTGAAGGTAGTATATGTTGGCATGAGTAGACCTCGTTACCTCTTATGCGTTGCTATACAGAAAGACAGGTTCCACAAAATGGACTGCCAAGAATTGAGAGGTATTTGGGATGTGATTGAAGCTTAAAGGTTATTGGCATTGCCTTTAGAACGAGCAATGCAGATGCCTCACGCTGAATTTGATACATATCACTGATAGGTATCACTTCACCTATCAATGATAATATTTTATATCCATAAGGCATCTACCGTTGCTTCATTCTTGACAGAGATTTAGAATGTTGCGAAGTTCATGAATTAATAAATATTCTGGATTTGAGCCCTTAAATTCTGAAAGTCTTCAAATAAGCCATCTATTCATAACGAATAGTGATAAATTTGGCTCAAGCAGAATTTCCGGTGCATGGATTTTTCGAAAAGTGTTAAATTTGCAGCATGAAAACTGCAGATGCAATAT